>Ga0209372_1000054_pt1 | contig 89324 bp, 87 predicted proteins | sample AgamicAtPe_FD_187170 | JGI IMG/M metagenome (GOLD analysis project Ga0209372, IMG submission 187170) | Agave microbial communities from Guanajuato, Mexico - At.P.e (SPAdes) (version 2) | ecosystem: Host-associated > Plants > Phyllosphere > Phylloplane/Leaf | place: Guanajuato, Mexico | collected... | reverse complement strand
CAAGCAAGTCGAGCCTAGTACAGTTTTGTCTGGGTTTTGCGGCGACCATGAAGGTCAGGGTTCTCTACGACTTCGCCGCCCAACCTGGATCCTCGGAACTCAATATCCGCAGGGATGAGATTCTAACCCTTCTCAACAAGGACATCGGTGAGGGTTGGTGGGAGGGGATAAACAACCACGGTGAGCGAGGTCTCTTTCCGGCCGGCTATGTAGAACTTGTTGAAGAGATCGCCCCTACAGCTGATGCACCAATACCCTCCGTTGCCAGCTTTCAAACTGATATCCAGAAGCCCAGAAATTCCTTCGTAGGATCTAGTCGATCTGAACATCAATCGGAGGAACCCGATTGGCCTGATGAGGATTGGGACGACGACGAGGACGACAGTGGCGATAACGCCACCGAATATGCAACGCATGGTGTCCAGAGAGGACCCTATCATGCTGGTCCCCCTTTCTACGGCGCAACCGGTGCACTGTCCAATCTCGCCAATCAACCAGGGGTTCAATCGGAATTGAACCCAGCAATCGCTAATTTAACAATCAATGATAACAGAAATTTAGGTCCAGTCAAGCCCAAGAAGAATTTTAACCGCTTTTCTAATTTTGTCAAATCAGGTCTACAATCATTTATCTTCGATGGAAGAAAAGTCAACGTTCCCATGGAAAACATCGCCCACATTCAATATGACCCCGAGCTTGGAATCATCTGGAAACCAAACCTTAACCCTTACACCTGCGCTGTGACTAAGCATGGCAAGGAAACCAAGATGAAGGGCCTCAAAACCTACATATCATATGATATCACTCCCTCAACCAGCAACATTGTCGTCCGCCGTAGATACAAGCACTTCGATTGGCTCATACAGCGTTTGGAAGAGAAATTCATCGTCACTCCTCTACCTCCGCTTCCAGAGAAGCAGATCGCAGGTCGATTCCAGGAAGATTTCGTAGAACATAGACGAAACTTGCTTCAGCTTTGGGTCAACTACATTACAAGACATCCAATTTTATCTCAGTGCGACGTGTGGTGGCATTTTATGTCCTGTAGCACGGACGACATGAAAGGATGGAAGCTAGGAAAGCGGAAGGCCGAAAAAGACGAGCTAGTGGGTGCCAACTTCTTCTTCTCCGTTGAGATAGATCCAAACACAACCCCTCTGGATAAGGTCAAAACCACGAAGCAGCTGGACAACTTCCAGAGGTTTGTGGCTAAGTTTGACGATGCAGTGAAGCATATGTTCTCGACGGCGGTCGAACAAAGCAAGAAATTCTCAACAGTCTACGCGAGGGATCACAAGAAACTGTCCGAGTCCATCAAAGAGTTGTCATCGGCCTTCCAGTCTGGTACTGCCTGGCGCAACAGTCTTGGTCTGAACGAAGCGATACGGCAGACAAGTGCCGCCTATGAGGACATCAGCAGATTGTACGAGGAGGAGCCAAGGAACGACTTTGAGCCTATGGCCGATATGCTGCATCAGTATCGAGGCTTGCTTGCCGGTTGGCCGGACATACTCCAGCTCCACAAGAATACTGTTAACACCCGCAACGAGCAGGAGCGTCTGCTCGAGGAGGGCAAGATACACGAGGGCGTGTTGGCGAGCGTGGAGCAGAAAGTCAATGTCGTTACATACGCAACCTTGGCCGAGATTAACCACTTCCACAACGAGCGCTTGGTGGATTTCAAACAAATGATGCAAGTTTTCCTCACAGCTCAAATCAACTTTCATTCAGACATCTTGGGCAAGCTTCAGTCGGCATTGAATAAAATCAACAATGCTTGACACCTTTTACCGGCACTCGTTCATGACCGCTATTTCTTACAGTTGGCCATTAACAATTCACTGATTGGTCAGCAACGTCAAGGTGCTGCTGCTCGAGTCATTTGAGGGCGCCTGACAAAGCTTTTCAGTTAACATTCTTGATTTATGGAATCCAAAGAGGTGAGCATTCGAACGAGTATGGCCGAAATCGTTGGTCGGCAATCAATTGGGGCTTTGCACTTGCCAGACTTTGACTTCTTTCAAAGAGATCTTCCCAGAATGTCGCAAAGGATTCCGCCGTCGTTGTTCGATTTTAAACCTATTCAACCGGCAAGGTATGAATCCAAGGTTGATATCTGCGAGATATCTAAACATAACTCACCGACTAATTAGTGCGCTCGCAGAGTTCACGTTCACTTTCCAGTGTCATTGACTTCGCTTGATATTCACCAGTAGTTGGAGAGAGTGGAACAAATATGATCCACGACACCTTGCGATTGTCCCATCTGCAGCGAAGAAGCAGCTCTGCGGCAGAAGACCAGATCTTGTCTGGCTTGCCAGCCAACTGCCATAAATCGCACGGTAAGTGGGTTATAAGAGCATGGGAAACTCTCATAGATTTTCGCCGCCAACCAGCCAGCTAGTCGATACCTTTTAGCCTGGCAGAGTGCTTGATAATGGTGGAGCTGAGATTGCAAACTGCTCCGTCAGTTTGCTGCAATTTTGAGCTGATTCTTGGCAGCCACAAGGATTCCACTCGGTTGGCCTGTCGAGCGTCGCATTGATCGGTGGCTCTCAGTTGAGATACATCAGTTGCTAGCAAGACCACAACCCCCTCAAGTCTGAGCTACCTTAATGTCTCGTTCAATTTTTGGTGAAAGCTTAGTATGAGATTATGGTAAACAAATAAATTTCTGTTGCAGTTCATGATGGAAGAGGAGGGCGAAGATGCCTCTGCAGCTGAATCAATGGCTGCCCACGAAAATTTTCAGAGATGTTCGCCAAGAGCATGAAACTATGGTACTTGAAGGCGAGATTTGCGAGGTGCGAAAAAGTATAGCAGCAAGCAAAGACAAGATGCTCAAGCTTAAGAGAGAATGTACGTCATTGTCGAGAACAAATTTTCATCCATTCAAATACAAGAGGATGCTAGCGAACTTGATATTCATATCATTTGTGGCCAACATGCTCATCGTAGCTGGAACGTACTCGCAAACATTAGAGGAGGACCAATTGTGGCCCTTTGAGAGGCCCGAGGATTCTAACGAGAATCACGTTTACGAGCTGAATGATAGCGACCGTCGACAGAACGAGTCGAGCTCAGACAACATTAATCGTGATCTCTCCAAGATAGAACGAGGTGCCTTAACTAACTCGAGCGACCAGAGTTTCAGAGAGTTCGGACGCAGAAAGTCGAGTTTAGAGTCGCCTCTCGGCGAAGAGAGGCTCGACGACCATGCTGCGAGTGCCAGTGTACTGAAGTTGACCCATTCGGGCTCAGCTCAAGCCTCCAACAACGATCCGGGCTCCTCGGCCGAAAGAGGAGCCCCAGGAGAGCGTATTAAGGATCCCGCAAAAATGGGCAAACTCAAATTGTTCAAGAATCGATCCAAGAAGGTATCTATCGCATCGTTGTTGCCTAAATCAAAACGCCAAGACCACTATCCAGCATTGGGGTCGCCAATCCCATCGCTCAATTTGCACGATGTCAATCTAAGACCCTATGATCCATTCCTAGCCGGCGGTATACCTAGTCAACAATTGATACCTTACGCCGGGAACCATCTCCTCTTTGGGCCCGACCCAAATCAAAATCCGCTACCCTTACCAATCCATCCAGACAATTCTCAAAACTTCTTGAACTTCGCGAGACCGATTGGAATGACACAAACGCCACTCATCAACCCGAACCAAGCACAACAGCTGCAAGCAGCCCAATCGGCTCTAACTCTACCACCTGACCACAGTGCAGCCCAGAGCATGGAACACTTTCAACGCATTAGACTGGACAGGCACGAGTTCCCAATGTTCTACGCAACCGGCTCCAACGTCGCGAGCCAAAACCAGGCTCAACAGAAGCGCGAGATGGACCAAGTGAAGATCAGTGCACCTTCCAGAAACAATCACCAAAGTCAGCAACCACCTCAGCAACAACAACAGCAACAGCAACAGCAACAACAACTGCAACAAGCAACTCAACCAAAGATAAGTCCAGCAGATGTTGCATCTCTTTTAACTCAGCAACAGGTGAAAGACATCTTGAAGCAACTGAATCTTAACGGGGTTCCAGTTTCGAGTGCGAACCGTAACAGCCTTGTCCCAAATAACAGTGGCGCGACGATGATGGGATCTGCAACCAACAACGTGGGCTTGGCCAGCATGATAAAGAGCGCGGCTGAGGCCTGGGCGGCCACCAATCCGGGCGCAGATACGACTCCGACCATAATTGTGGAGCACGATGGTCCCACTATAACTACCGTTGACTTCGGCAACAACCTGCCCGCCGGACAGAGCAGTCCACCTGAGGACGACGAGGTGTCCACCTTCTATACGGAAGAGAACGAGGAAACAGAATCAGAGGGGAGCAACGAGGCCAAGAGGATTGCCAGGCTCAGAGACAAACATCAGCACCCGTTTGAGCACCGAACCCACTCGCGCCAAGTGCAAGCCGACTCTCCATCTGAATTCTATCTCGACCATCCGCCAGAGATTAGGCCGCACGGAAAGAAGGCTCGAACTAGCGATCTTGGCAACGACGCCCTGCAAGAGTACTTGAGCGACCAGCGAGTGGTGGAGAACCAAGCGGGTTATCCGGACTCCATCAACGCAATCAAGGAGCAGACAAACAGCGAGCGAGATCGAGCCCAAACCTCGGCTCAGCGCCAGAGGTCGGCGAGCTCGAGCTCAGATTCGCAGCTCGAGAGGCTAATCCAGGAGCTAAAACGGTTGAACAAGAAGAGGGACGACAGTAAGCGAGATAGCGACGAGGGAAAGAGACTCAGAGGCGCCGCTTCTGAGGACTATGAGGATTTAGCGAGCAATGAGGATGAGGACGACGAGCAGATTCGGGCTGTGCGCAGAAAGTTGCTTGCCAGGTTGCGTAACAAAAGTGAACGAAACTGGAACAAAAGAGGTTCTACCTTCCAGGATGACGCAATCAAAATACCCTTGCACACTCTGCTACTTGCAGCGCTGGATAGACGCATGAGCCCGTCAGAGCAAAGCCAGACAGTGATGCAGGATCTGATAGTAGACGAACGGAACAAGGGGGTGGTCGCCGCGGCCCAAAACGATTTCGGCGACCCAACCTCAGCCTTAGGCTCGCTCATGGACAAGAACAGTCTCCTCGATTCCTTGATACAGAATCAAATCCAGTCGGTACAAAATGCGACTGAAAACCCCTTCGACAGTCACTTACAAGATCGGATTGGGTTGAACTCATCTCAGGTGAGCGAGCGAGATCTATTTGCGCCCGAAAATCTCGCCTTCAATCGACTCCAGAACTTGCTCATCTCGCGGCAAGCAAACGAATCGAGTCCACCAAAAGAGCAGAGTGCCGACGAGAAGGTGCAAAACAGTACCCGTGTAGACGAGAGGCAAGAGGAACCCGCTCTGGCAGCAACAACCCGAATGCCGGCCAGCTTGCGGTTAGATTTCACGAGTGAGAAGACTCACCAAACAAAGACTCAGGAGTCCACCAAGGGACGGAGGGACCTTGGCGAGGACGAGGAACAGGGCGATTTCGACGTGAACAAGCAGGTGAACGATTTCTCTGAGGATAAGCACGATCCATCGCTAGAACCAACATGGATCAGCAAACGAGGGGAGAGATCGAGGAGCAGGAAGCGAGCCGATTCGCCTGTCGAATTCGACGACGACTCTGAGGAGTCGGCCAGGTCGAAGCGGAAAAGGGTTTTGAAGCGCAGGAGGTTGCCGCCGAAGCCGGAAGAGGCTGAGGCTGAGGCCGAGGCAGACAGCGAGAGGACCGAGGATGGCTTCTTCGACAAGCTCAAGAGGGAGACCACCGTTAAGGCTGACGTGGACAAAAGCATTGCGGGTATCGAGGGCGACAGGTCCGAGGGGCGTCCACAGCGCCGCCTGGTGGAGAGGAAACGCGACGACGAGCAAGACGGGGATGAGGAGAGCGAGGAGAGGGAACAGTCGGCGGAGGAGGGCGACGCGCCGCGGGTTAAAGCTGAGGACGCGGCCAAGGATGGGGCCGAACGCGATGGTTCCGAGTCCAAAGCCAACGCGTCCACCTGGAAGGCCCAACTGATTGACGAGGAGGTGCGCAAAATAGAGGAGCTTGCCAAGCGGAGGAGGAGCGAGCGAGGACGCAACAGAGGCGACGAGAGCGCAGACTATCCTGGAAGTGCCGACGATAGAGCTGAGGGTGGACGTGGCCAGACGTTCGAGGATACGAGCGAGTCTCGCGAGAACGGTGCCTCTATCAGGCCCGACAGCGTTCTTCAGTTGACCATCGATGAGAAGGATGCGCAGGCAAAGATCACGCAGCACTACACTGAGAGTGCTCCCGCAGGTTAGTTGCCCCACAAGCGCTTACCTTGGCGATCGGAATCCACCGAAGTCGAGCTCCGTCGGACTTTGTAACATGGTTGGTGTTGTACAAATCGCCTACACATCCTTCTCTGAGCCTCGAGCAGTTGAAGGTTTGCGGCCACCATTTAGCAAGAGTGACAAGGACAGCGAATGCTAGCTTTCTCGCGCAAGCAGAATTGTACCTATTCATTGTAGATCAATGGTGGCCCTGATGTCAGTCGAGACCAGCTGAGCTTCACTTGCCACAGTTAGGAGGTCGGAGCTGATGACTCGAGATGGACCAAACCGCAATCATTGAACGGAAACCGATGTGAGCACAAACCATTGCACCTACTGTTCTCCTTAAGCTCGCATTGGCTTGGTCACAAAATGGCCAATGGATCAATAGGTGAGATATCCAGATCGAGTTGGGCAAGGTTGTCAAAGCTACGATCAGCCTAGGACAGTTAGCCCCTCGCAGGTGCTGGCCCACAATGGAGATGTAATGAGTCATGACTCATGAGCGCTGATAGTCTCAACGGCGCAGCCAGCGCATTTCGAGCCAGGCCGCTTGGAACTGACGGCTTGCGGGTGAGCACTGGAAGCGGCGAGCAATGGGGAGGCGGCCAAAATAGAGCGGAGTCGTCCATTGCCGAGTCTCAAAACTGGACTGCGAGTGCGGAGACTAGGTGGCGCTGCCGCTGTGGGCGGGCCGAGCTCGCATATTATTGATTGTGGCGCATTAATCAATCCTTTAGTGAATAATTTGTTTTATTCGAGCCGCTCAAAACTGGATGCAAGAGGCCGAGTTGGCCAGTGAGTTGCCATTAGTGCGGCCGAGTGTCCATTAGCGGCCAGTTGTTGCTCGCGCGGCCGCTTATTTTTTGGCCAAACTCGCGTTGAGCAAGTTTCTATAAACGCGCACTAATTGCGCGTGAACCAACATATTGAGCTGGCGGCCAGATGCTGGCAAAAGAAGCGGAAGTTGCGCGCAGATCATTAAGTTGGGACCAAATTGAAACCGAGTTTTGAGGACAACAAAAGGAGTTCAGGATTTGTTGCGCGCGCTCGCCTTCCGCAGGCCGAGTGGCAAGTCTAAACGAGATATCAGATTGGACAGGCTGCTTCGGGCGGAGATAAATTAAATAAAGTTAATGTTAATGATAACAAAGTAATGGACAGCCTAGCCGATTAATTGAATACGAAGCGCGGCCTAGATGGCGACACGAGCGCGCCGGAAGTGACTCCTTTGCACCTTCCATTGAGTCAGCAGATTGTGGACTCCAGTGAATGGGGTTGAGGTCTTTGTTCTGGCTTCGTCCGCTGACGAGCTCGCTTGCGAGCAGAGATAACCGGCTCGCGTCTATATTTGCGCAACGTTTGCGCCCCAAACGTTTTGCCCGACGCTAACTAAACAAAGTGCTCGACTGGCCCAGCTCGCGGCGCCAGTTTCCGCTGTAAGCGCGCGTTTGTTTATTCAACAAAGTGTTTGGCTTGTTTGATTTGGGCGCTCCAATTTGGGCGGCCGAGCTTGGGCCTTTTTTCACAAATCTCGCGCCTCATCGGCGCTTATCTCGTCGGCGGCGCGCGATAAGAACTCTGCCCTATAAGTGGGCCCGGGGACTCAAAAGAGTAATTTAAAATTCTGATCTTGGCCGGCGCCCCTATAGCGCGGCCAAAGAGGTCAGCACTTGCGAGGAGGCTACCTGCAAGCGGCCGCTTATAGAGCGACTCGGGCGGCTGCATAATCAAATTTTGGCCAAAAACTCCCTCTCGCCGGCCGGCTAATCGAGTTGGCGCAAACTTTGGCGCCCGCTTTGCACTCGGACGCGCCGATGGGAGGGGGCGAAAAAGTGGGCTGGCCGCGCAAGGGCGAAACAAGTTTGCGCTTCCAATTAGATTGGCGGCCGCCATCGGCGCCAGCCGGGCGCGCGCGCACCCAAAAATGGGCGGCGCCGCGAGCGGGCTTATAGAGGCTCGTCTGGCGGCGCCTTCATTAGAGTTTGGGCCAGAGTTTGGCCGTCGATTGCGTTCGCGCGGCCAATCGGACGCAATCAGCTCGGCGCGCTTTGTTTTGGGCTTGCGGCGCCAACAATGCGCTCGCTCGGCTAATGAAATTTACAATGCGATTTTGTTTCGCCAAACCGGCCGCCAGTCAGTTCCATTTTGGGGAAAAAATTTTCCTCAAAACCGAGCGCGCAACCACTTTCGGTCCTATAAGAGTTTGCGTTCGAAAGTTTGCGAAAATATGGAATCGAGTGGGTTTTGCGGCCGCTCGCGCTCGGCGCGTTTCAATTCAATTCGGCCGCTCGCGTTCAGCTCGGCCAGTTGGATTGGCGCTTGAGTTTGAGCTCGAGTTTGAGTGTGAGTTGAAGTTTGAGTTTGCGCTCGAGCTTGAATGGGAGTTAGAGTTAGATTTCGAGTTAAAGTTGGAGCTCGAAATCAAACTGCAGTCGATCGGACGGGCGAAGATAAACATTTGAATTATGAGAAAAGTTTGCGCGCACGTGCAGTTGACGGGCGCCGGCCGCTCGCCCTTATAGGCGCCACATCAGGCATTTTTGTCACGAGCGCGGCGCTGGGCGTGGCGGAAGTGACTCGCCAACCGGCGGCCAACTCTTTCGGCTGAGCGGGCGCTCGTTTTCAAGGTCAGCGACCGGGCGGGCGGGCTGGTCGGTCGGTCGGTGCAGCTGGCCGGCCGGTTCAGTCGGCTGGCTGGTGCGGTCTGCCGGTTGGAGGGCGCGCGGAGGGGCCGGCAGCGGAAAGGATTGCGCGACACTTTCGCCGGCTGGCGAGCGCGCAACTCGGTCACTGAACCTGAAATTGTGCGCCGAGTGAGGCGCGAAACTGGCGCGCGACTCAAACGACAAAACAAAACTGTCAATGGGCAACGGGCTTCGTCTGCGGCCAACAATGGGCCGCTCCGCTCGGCCGGCCGGCCGCCTGCGTGGGCGGCTGCTGCTGGCTGCAGTGGGGCCGCGAGCGTGAACTCGCTGCCTCGTGCGGCGCCTCAAACTAACTAGCCGAACTGCAAACATCAAATCATGAACACAGATCTCATTTTGCGCATCCATTTTAAACATTTGAGAGTGCGAACGAGCGACAAACTTGCTCACGCGCCACAAAGACACACAATCAATAGTGGCCAGTTTGGTCTGATCCGGATTCGCGTCCGCGCGGCCGGCTTTGCGCTCGCGCTCCAATTCAAATTCGGATGCGGATCGAGCGCTGGCCCGCGGCTGCAGCCGCTGCAGCCCTAAGAGCGGAGAGCGCGCGCGGATTTGCGCTCTCTGGGGCCGATTCGGATCTGGACTGGCGCTCAGCTGGCGCGAGTCCAGTTCCGTTCGGCGCTCCACTTTGAGCCAGAAGCCAGAAGCCATTAGAGTGGCGGGCAAGCGAGCGCGCGAGCGGTTGCAGCGGCGACTCAGCGGAGCCATTCAATTGATCACTATTATTAGTTTTGTCCACTCGCGCTGCCTCCAATTTTCATCTTTATTTTTTCCCTCAGCTGCGCCCGAATTTGCATCGAGCGTGCGGCTCTTCCGCCCGGTCCAGCCGGCCGAGCGAGTGATGCAACGGGCCACTTTCGAGCAAACTCGGCCGGCCGGCCGACCAGCTGACTGGCCGGTCGGCCGCCCGCCCGGCCGCCCGCTTGCACAACGGGCAGCCCCATTTGCATATAGATTGACGGGCGCGGATCGATAGCGCGCATCTGGCGCCCTAATGAGCGGCCGCTCGGAAGCGCGCGTTTGCATCACCGGTTTTGTTTAAACTCGCCCGATAATTAGAATTCAAATTTCCATCTTGGACTCGCTCTCGTTTGTCATCGGGCTTGTGCGCTTGGCTTGGCGGCCATGTGCGCGCCAGCCGCACTAATTGACAGGCCCGCGCTTGCCAATTGACGGCCGATCGGCGAGCGCGCGGGCGGAGTGGGCGTGGGGCGAGCCGCGGCTGGGCGGCGGCGGGCGGGCGGCGGTCGAGTCACTCGGCGGCGGGGAGAGTTATTTTATTTGCCGCCCGTTTAATTGCCATCTTTAATGGGCTGAATTGGGGCTAATCTGGGCGGCCAGTCGCCGGCCAAAGGAGATGCAAAACTCTTTGGCCGGCCAACGGGAAAGGCGGCCGGCGCGAGTTCCCAGCAGCGCACTTGTCTCGGCCGCGACGGAACTGGCCGAGGAGGGGCCAAAAAGTAGCGGCCGGCCAAGTTAATGTTCGCCGGCCAGCAATTGCAAATTGCGCAAGGGAGCCAATAATGGCCGACACAATAGGAACAATGTTTAGTTAATGTTCGCCTTTTTGACTCCCTCGTCCCACTCAATTAGCGCCGGCCGAGGGGCCAAGCTGGCGGCGCCCCACTTCCGGCCGGGCGAGGGCGCCGCTCGTCCGCTCGCCGAGCTCTGTTCGGCGCGGCGGCAGCTCGGCCGGATCGCGACTTCGCGCCTTAGAGTCGCGCCGCCAGTTAAGTCGGCGAGCCGGCGCTTAGGCGAGTGGAAGTGGAGCCAAACGGTGGCTCAGTTGCGCTAATGGAGTTGGCTCGAGCAACAAGAGGCTCGCTTGTGTGGTCGCGAAATGAGACGTGACGCGCGCACTCCAAGTCAGCGCGCTTGTTGCGCAACAGTCGCGCCAGCCGCTCCAGTCGCCCTCCATCAGTCTTGGTGGCGCCTTTTTTGTCGCAGCCAGACAGCCGGCGCGGCGCTGCGCTGCACGACGCTGCGAGTTGCGCGCGCGACCCCCCCAAGGCTCCAATTTCACGCCAACCGCAACCGGCGCCCGCCTATAGGCCCGCGCAACCCTCTCCTCACCGAACGCGCGCGCGCGGCCCCACTATAGGCGGCACCCCCAGCGCCGGAAGTCGCCGGCCTCCTGCAGCTCGATGACGAATCACCTCAATTAATTATGCTCACTGCTCGGGTGGCGGCCAATGAGAGTTGTCTGCGTTGTGAGTTGGCCGGCGGCAGGACGAGCGCGAGTTGGCAGTAAAATCTGTCGGCCTGCTGGCGCTGGTAATAAATAATTCCATTTGTTCCGCAACAAACTGGCCTTATTTATAACTTGTCATTGGGCGCCAGCGCTGGGCCGCCACTCCGGCCAGACCGGCCGCACTCCAGTCGAGCGCGAGCTGGCCGGCAATAAAAAGAAATTGATTCAGTTTTTAATGTCCGACTTTCGGCGGCCCGTTACCTGGCACGCCCACGCGCGCGCCCGCTCGCCGCCGCCCGCAGCAGCCGCCCGCGCGCAGGCGCACCCAGTCCAAGTGAGAGTTTTCCTGCTCGCCGAGCACTTGCACTGTTCTGGCCGGCCAGTTCGTCGCTGCTGCTGCTGCTGTTGCGCCGCCGCCGCCTCCTTGCGTCCCCTTTTTTCCCGCGCGCGCGCCGCCCCGTTGCGCGTGCGTCAGTCTTGGGGCCACTTTCTCGCGCGCCTCTCGCTCGAGCGGCGAGTTGAAAAAAGCAAGCCACCAAGTTGGCGCAATTAAGCGCCCGGTTTAAAACAAACGCCAGCTCTGTTGCGCGCCGAGCAGCACACAGGTAGGGCGGGCAAGCGAGCGAGTTCGTGGCCACCAAGGAGCGCAAGCGAAGGAAACCCGTGCAACAGGAAGAGGGGAGAGCGAGTTCGAGCGAGAGGCGAGGATGCCCAAGCAACGCAGACTTTACAAGTGTCGGCACTGCGGCTTTCAAACGGAAAAGAAGGTTGAAAACTGGCAGCACATCAGGATTCACATGCGACCAGAGAAGCTGCTCGCCTGCGAGTCTTGCCAGTTTGTAACCGAGTACAAGCATCACCTCGAGTACCACCAACGCAATCACTCCGGCTACAAGCCCTTCAAGTGCGAGCACTGCGACTACCAGTGCGTCAACAAGTCAATGCTAAACAGCCACATGAAAAGCCACTCGTCTGTCTACCAATACCAATGCGGAGATTGCAAATACGCCACCAAATATGTCCACAGTCTCAAGATGCACTTGCGCAAGTACAACCACCAGCCAACGCAGCTCATGATTGACGTCTATGGGCGCAAACGGGGACCAAAGTCAACCAGCTCCTCCTCGAGCTCGACCCAAGAGCAGCAGTGCATTTTGGACCTGCGAGTGGACTCGAAGCTGGCCCAGTGAGCGCCAACCGTCTGCGGGGCCACCAGCGCAAGCACACGCACACGCACACAAACACGCACATTCGGACGCGCCAGAGAGGCAGCCATTATAGAAAATAAACACGCGCAAGCTTTATTCGTTCAGCTCCGGCCTTCCGGCTCCGTTCACATTCCATTGTAGGCTGGGCCGCCGCCGTTTTCGGGCGCAACCCACTGGATGTTTTGCGTTGGATCCTTGATATCACAGGTTTTGCAGTGGATGCAGTTCGAGGCGTTGATTTGCAGCTTGAGCTTGTCCTCGGCGCCCTCGCCGTCGGGCACGTACTCGTAGACGCCGGCCGGACAGTAGCGCGACTCAGGGGCCGCGTACTTGGCCAGGTTGACCTGCTCGGGCCGCGAGTCGTCGAGCAGCGCCAGGTGGGCGGGCTGGTCGGCCTCGTGGTTGGTGCCCGTGAGCGAGACCGAGGAGAGCAGGTCGAAGGTGACCTTTCCGTCGGGTTTCGGGTAGTCGATGGGCGCGCACTGGCTCGCTGGCAGCAGCTTGCTGTGGTCGGGCTGCCCATGCGACAGAGTCCATGGCTCGCGGCCGCGAAACAGAAGCTGCGAGATGCCACCATAGGCGAACATTCCGAACAGCCCAAGCGAGCTGTTGAACGACGGCTTCACGTTCCTCACCTGGTAGAGTTCGCGCCAAACCTCGCTGGCCCTGAGCCTGTGCTCGTAATCGAGCGGCTCGAAGCCGTAATTGGCCAGCCGGCCATCGAGCAGCGCGCTGTAGAGCGACTCGGCCGCGATCATGCCGCTTTTGAGCGCGTTGTGTGTCCCCTTGATCTTGGGCACGTTCAGGAGGCCGGCCGAGCAACCGATGAGACAGCCGCCGGGAAAGGTGAGCCTCGGAATGGACTGGTAGCCGCCCTCGTTGAGGGCCCGCGCGCCGTAGCCGATCCTCTGCGCGTCGGGGCCCTCAAAATAGTGGCGCACTGCTGGGTGCAGCTTGTAACGTTGAAACTCTCTGTAAGGCGAAAGATAAGGATTCTTATAGTCTAAGCCGACGACGAATCCAACGGCAATCAAGTTTTGGTCAGCCTCTTTCAAGTGGTAAAGAAAGGAGCCTCCGTAGGTGTTCTTGTCCAGAGGCCAACCGACCGTGTGCTCCACTTGGCCCGGCTTGTGGTGCTCGGCGCCAACCGACCACAACTCTTTCAGCCCGATTCCGTAGTGCTGGCTCTGGCTGTTTTTGTCGAGTTGAAACCTTTTCGTCAGCTCCTTTGCGAGGTGGCCGCGGCAGCCCTCTGCGAACACTGTGCACTTAGCGTGAAGCTCCATACCACGCTCGAATTGCGGCTTAGGCGAGCCATCCTTGGCGATTCCAACATCACCAGTGGCCACGCCCCTCACGAACTTGTCTCCCTCGTCGTACAGAATCTCTTGGGCGGCGTAGCCATTGTAGATCTCAACCCCGAGCTCCTCCGCTTTCGCGCCAAGCCACTTGACGACGTGGCCCAGACGCACTAGATAGTTGCCATGATTGTACATTGGTGTCCCCTTGAATACTGGTAAACTTATCTTTGAGCTCTCGGTGAGAAACATGAGCTTGTCTTTGGTGACTGGTGTCTTGATTGGACAGTCTGAGTCGTCTCTCCAGTCGGGAATCAATTCGTCGATGGGCTGAGTCTCGATACAAGCCCCGCTCAATGTGTGACCACCAATTTCGGACGCCTTCTCGATAAGGCAAACCCTGATCTCCTTACTGTCTCTAGCGGCCAACTGCTTTAACTTGATGGCTGTGGCCAAACCGGCTGGCCCGCCGCCCACTACCAAGATATCTGTCTCATCGGCAACCCTCTCCAAATCTATGCCCTCCCATCGTGGATCACTTGATCTATCCTTGATTTTGTAGTGGGTTGTGGTCACTGACCTTAACGCGGTTGCTCTTGGGCCTCGTTTTATACAAAATTGTCCCGTTAGAGACAAAATAGGGAGCCGATTTGCTAGGAGGACGGCCATCGTGCTTGGCTAAATAGATATTCCATACGGTGTGCAAATCTCTTTGAACCCGCATACGCAATAGACCAGATGAGCCCGCTTGTGATGTAGATTTAAGATGTTGATAGATTGATCCAGTACCCTTGCAGGACCAAGAACAACGTATGAATCATTGAAGGGACAAATCTGCTCTGGGGAAAAAATTGGTGCTTTGGTTATTGATTGTTTTTGACGTGAGCTGGTGTTTATTTCTGTAACTGTGCACAAGCATTTTGAGCTGAGAGCCCACGTTGAGTGGGAAGTTAGCTGTTTACATCACTAAATTTTGGTGTCGCCGGTCAAACTAACCCAATATCTCCGGCAAACTCGACCATTCGACCATGACAATGTAAGTCGTTTTCATCTTTATGTTGTTCGAACCGAAGGTTGTTGACTGATTCACAAAGTGCCCTTGAAGAGTTCATTCACCAAGATTCATGTCCCAAACCTTGGCGCAGATCATTAGTCCGGTCTACCAACCCTCCGACCTTTATCAGGCATTTCGCGGGGTCAAGTTTCACAAAACTGTTGATAGCAAGTCGGTGGGGCAAGTTGGTGTCCAATGTTTCGAGAAGCACTTATCGCAACTAAGCGCCTCGGTGCATTCAAAATCATTGGACATTGGGACAGCCGTTTCGCAAGACTTGTACCGATATTAATACAGAATTTCTCATCTAATTGCAGGATCGGATCTAGATTTTCTTCCACAACAACGTGCAAAATGGAATCAAACGGCGTTAAACATATGATAGCAGTCTGTCAGCTTAGTTGTACAAACAACAAAGATGAAAACTACACCACTGCCAGCTCGATCGTTAGACAAGCTGCGAATTTTGGGGCCGAGATGATCTTCTTACCAGAATGTTTCGACTTTGTTGGAGCTAACAGGCAGGAAACTATAGAAGCTGCCGAATCGCTACAAGGTCCCACGATGTCTAGATATCGCGACTTAGCGAGAAACTTGAAGGTCTGGCTCTCTTTAGGCGGGTTTCACCAACAACAAACTGACAAGGGCCGAAGTCAGTCGGACAAAATACTGAATGCTCATGTTATTATCGACAAAGATGGTGAAATACGTTCAATTTATCACAAGATACACTTGTTCAACTTGGATATACCCAACACCGTTAGGATGATGGAGAGCGAATCTTATGTCGCTGGTCAAAGGTTGCCAGAACCTGTTAGTGCACCTATCGGAAAGATAGGCCTTGGCATTTGCTACGATCTAAGATTCGGCGAGATGGCTATGGCCTATGCGAAGGCTGGGGCAGATATACTCACGTATCCGGCTTTCTTCACCATACCCACGGGTATACATCATTGGGAACCACTGATCCGAGCCAGAGCCATTGAGAACCAATGTTACGTTGTGGCTGCAGCGCAAGTGGGAACTAATGTCCTCAAAAAATCGTCCTATGGTCATGCGATGATAGTTGATCCATGGGGTACAAAAATTGCTGAGTGTAGCGACGGACCTGGATTTGCCGTTGCCATTATAGACCACGAATTTATCAAAACCTGCCGCTCAAGGTTGCCAATATGGTCGGATAGAAGAGTCGATCTGTATGCTGACATTGAGCCAGCGATCGATAACTATGCTATTGAAGACAAAGAGTATCTTTTCCAAGATATGGAGATTCCCCCAAGTCAAGTCTTTTGTCGTACTAGATACTCATTCGGCTTTGTGAACCATCGGCCTGTTCTGAGTGGTCATGTTCTTGTATCTCCACTTAGAGTATGCAAGAAGTTCGCTGATTTGTCGAAGGCGGAAGTAACAGATCTTATGCTATTGGTGCAGAGAATCGAGAGGACGTTAGAGCGTTTGTATGAAACCGAATCCACCACTATGACAATCCAAGATGGTGTCGATGCTGGGCAGTCGGTGTTTCATGTACATGTCCATCTACTACCAAGAAAACCTACGGATTTCGGAGGCAACACAGATAAGATCTACCGAGAGTTACAGAGGCACGACAAGCAGGAGTTCAAGAGAGAGTATCGACAGCTAACTGTTGAAGAGATGACCTCAATAGCGAAAAAGTTGAGAGACGATCTGTGATAATAATTAGAGTGCTTGAGGATTCCTACAGCACCTGGACTAGCTGACGTCTCGTAGTCATTTTTGATCAATGATGAAGATGACTGGCCAATGTTATCTTCAATTAGCCCGAGCATAGATTTGCTTCGAAATTAGGTTACATATTGCTGCTCAGGTTAGAATGATCCCTCACACGACTCATAAAGAGTGCCCAGGGTTCAAGCTCGGTATGTTACCTTGAAGAAGAAGGAATTTTCGCTTGAGACCTTCGATTCCTATTAATAAGTTGACGGATAGTATGTACTCACGACAAAAATGAATAGGGCCCGCAGCACACAGCGGGAATACTCAAAAGACGCTCCTGCTCACGTTGAGTTTAGTTGTGGAACTCAAACCAAAAATAAATACCGAGTCCGAGAGAGAGCGAGAGAAAGAATAAATAAAGCCTCGAATTGAAACAAGTTTTATAGCACACTCATTCATCCTCTCGTCCTGAAATTGGAGCGAAATGGTATCCTTAGTGGGGGCTTATAGACTCATTAAGCTTGAGACTCATACATCCCTCTAGTAGCTGCCGATAAAGAAACGGTTATGCCACTACGTGGTTCCTCTCCATCTCCTACATCGCGACGAGCTGTGCCTCCACCAGCACCACAAAGAGCCGTAGCTCCACAACCAACTGCCCAGGTCGCCCAACCAGCCATGGCCGCTGCCCCGGGAGGAGGCATGATGGCCCAGGTGGCCTCGACGGCGGCCGGCGTTGCCATCGGACATACAATTGGACACGCCATCACGGGATCATTGATGGGAGGAGGAGGAGGCAGCAGCTCTGAGCCGGCCGCCGTGGAGCAGCAGATCGCCCAGGTACCACCACAGCAGCAACATTATCAGCAAATCGATGGTCAGAATCCTCGCATCTTCGAACTAGATTCAATCGCCCAAAAACTCGTGGACAAATTATGTGCAATCACTTTCGATATTACCACCGTCGCTCAATTAGTAGAGGCATGTTGCAACCTGTTGGAGGTCTTAGATCATTCAGTTATTAGTATTGGCACAAAGCACAAGCTGTCAATTTCACTCACTACCTGCTTCTTCATGTGGCTCGAGCAAGAGACAGACAACTTTCCTCAAATCTTGAGTTATATAAGGGTCTCGCTTACTTGTATGAGCCTATTGAAGCAGTCGAGTGTTGCATCGCATATACTCAGCCGCGCACTTCTAGAACGAACAGTAGTTTACGGTCATCTATTCAACGAAAACTTCCGTAGCGACAACGATCATTACGAAACAAGCCAAAATTCACTCCTGCTATCTAAAGAAAACCTCAAAGTGACCCTGGGACACAGATTCCGCCGTCTTCCGAATCACGTCTTCGAGCACCAAGTTAAAGTTCGAGAAAATTCGGCACAGAAATTAAGCCCTGATAAGCAGTCTATCAATTGTTATCTCCTAATTGAAGCTTTCAAATCAAGTATAAACAATATCGAAGCTTTTGCCAGTCTCTTTGTCGAATTTCATTGTCCAGTCATATTAGACAAGTACTCCTGGCCGAATGATTATGCGCTGCGAATAATCGATGAGCGCAACCTAGGCATATTGAAGAAATTTGGACAAATTCCGCCTTTTTGGGATCTGTATGATCTCATTGGAGAGGCGGGGTGCCTGAAGAGTTGCTTGCACCTGGTTAAAGCTCTCATGGCAGCGCATTTAGCTTTGTGGGCCTCTGCAACTACCAACTCCCCCGATAAGGTGATCTCAACATCAAAACTCATACCACCACTAGCAAAATCCGGCCTAGTGCCCAAGGCCTTCGGTTTAACGGTCGAAGTATTTCCTCATCTAGCCCCAAACGAGGTTTTCGCAGTTTTAAGTGATATTTGGAATTATATAAAAGAAACCAACTCTACTGGTATAGACTTGAATCTCAGTCCTGAAGAGCAGCGCGAGAAAGCGAAAGCTTATCTTAAGAGGCTGCGTCTATTTATGTGTCAGCATACGCCGGGACCCCTCTATGTGAAAATTTTCAAGGAATTCTACACACCTGTCTCGTGAGACCCGCCCAAGACGGTCCCCTGTGGGCGGGTGTTGCTGGGCGGAAGCTATCCGCACTCTGCGGGCTAGAGAGGTAGAGTCCCACACAACTTGTGCTTGTTTTTGTTCGAACCAAAAATAAAAGCAACCATTTCTGGGCGAAAAATAAATAAACTCCTTCACTGTATTCACTCTGGCCCTCCGAGTTGTCCGGCAAGGACAGCCTAAATAGAAACGGACTCAGTTCGTCATTCCGCCGCAGAAGTCTTTCTATAAATTGAAGCCACAGGAGGCTGGAGTTACGAGCCCTGTAAAGAACTATTTCGTCCGAGATGGCTGGCGCAGCCTTGAGAAGATTGATGGCAGAATATAAGCAACTAACACTAAATCCACCTGACGGTATAACGGCAGGGCCCATTGACGAAGAGAACTTCTTTGAGTGGGAGGCAGTCATTCTAGGGCCCGAAGGGACTTGCTTTGAAGGGGGTGTATTCTGCGCCAAACTGATATTTCCACCCGACTATCCACTCAGCCCTCCGAAAATGCAATTCACAAGCGAGATATTTCATCCAAATATTTATCCAGATGGAAGGGTATGTATTTCTATATTACATGCGCCCGGAGTAGATCCTATGGGATACGAATCGAGTTCGGAGCGTTGGTCTCCCGTTCAAAGTGTAGAAAAAGTCCTCTTATCTGTAATATCGATGTTAGCTGAACCGAACGACGAAAGTGGAGCAAATATTGATGCTGCTAAGATGTGGAGAGAGGATAGGAAGCAGTTTAATAAAATAGCAGACAAACTAGTTAGGAAATCTCTAGGGCTGGATTAGATTGTCCGCCTCAATTATCAATGTTTTACCGTGAAAATAAACTATAGTACCACGTTTTTTACTTCCAGTTTTTACTTCCTCCTCCTCATCGGCTTCGATCGATTTGGTGAGTTTTGTTGGTCGGATAGGCGATCCTCCAATTGAGTAACAGTTGATTTCCTGTGGACGATTTGTATTCACCCGGAAGTCCTTGTGCTGACACAATAATGGGGCGAGAACAATTGATTCGTATTCGCAAGTTGACGTTTCTATGATGGAGTACAGTTCAAGTTTTAGATCGTCGCTACAGACATAGATAACTCTAGAAACGCGATTTTTCTTCGTTTGGTCGCATTCAGTTCCATGTGTCATATTTATCATCACATATGGCTTTGGTTGGCCATTAACAAGTATTGTTGGCCTGCTTAATCCTTTTCGCTCGAGCTCAGACTTTTGTTTCTGATACTCCTCCTCGTGTGCCTTAATTTGCTCTGCATCTATCCTACCTAGATAATATTCTTGAGTGATTCTTGACTTAAATTTCGAGTTCTCCTCGTGATATTGTCTCAAGAATCTACCATGACACAATTCGTAGACCCAAAAGAGCTCGAATTTGTGTGAACAGTAGTCGCTCTTGAACAGAGGCTCTAAGAGCTTTATTGGGCTTTCACTCAGCTCATCTGAAGAGGAATTTCTAGCCGAGGTGTCAAAATTTAACTGCTTTACGTTGTCGGGTATGACACATTTATAGCGTTCCTTGGTTCTGGTAGATATGTCGATTACGTTATCACCATCTAGAGTTTCTGTGGTTGTCAGTGGTCCCCTCCACACTATTTTATACGTATCGAGATCACCCAGATCACTATTGTCTGATAGACTTCTAACCTCTGGCGCGGTGACAAGAAAAAAGCCGAAGGTAAAGGTTGACAAGATCATTGATCTTGGACTTCCTCGTGGTAACATTGACGCAAGATTTGTTTCAATCGATCGGAGTGATCCTATGGGAACGAATCGTCCATCATGAATGATCCTCTTGGCCTGATTTCTGGACTATGTTTGCTTTTGGTTTCTCGAGCTGGGGCTCAGAGGGATAGAAGTAGTGTTCATTTATGTAACTACTAGTCTGTCAGATTTAAACATGCAACCGTGCCCAACTTTTTATTTGAGTGGGTGCATATGGTAGTCGGGGGAAAGATTTTCGGGTTTTTTAGAAACAACCTGGAAGAGATAGAAGAATTCGGGGGGTTTTCTCCCAAATTGGAAATTTCTTCCCTATTTATTCTAGTCGTTTGATCGAAAATTCCAGTAAATTTCTCAGCCGGGAGTTCTGACATTGTTTTTAATTCGGGATTTTTCATTCGCACCCAAAATGGATCGACTCCCAGGGTGAAAAGGGGAATAGTCTCTTACGCCCTAAGCTCAGACAAGTGAGTCCGACCTTGCGAGCGCACCATTCTCCAATTCGAGAAAAATCATAAGTTGTTTACTGGATAAATTCGTCATCCTAAGCTGAACTAGTTGAATATTTGAGGCGTCCCGAACAGCATCCAAAACTAAACGTTTGTTCGCACTCTATCAATATCGCCAAGGAGTATCATCAACTGCGATTAATCACTGATTACTAGCCATGGCACGACGTGGATCATCACCATCTCGCGGATCGTCGGCGTTCGGACGAGGCCGCTCGCCATCTCCTACATCGCGACGAGCTGTGCCTCCACCAGCACCACAAAGAGCCGTAGCTCCACAACCAACTGCCCAGGTCGCCCAACCAGCCATGGCCGCTGCCCCGGGAGGAGGCATGATGGCCCAGGTGGCCTCGACGGCGGCCGGCGTTGCCATCGGACATACAATTGGACACGCCATCACGGGATCATTGATGGGAGGAGGAGGAGGCAGCAGCTCTGAGCCGGCCGCCGTGGAGCAGCAGATCGCCCAGGTACCACCACAGCAGCAACATTATCAGCAAATCGATGGTCAGAATCCTTGCAAGTTCGAACTAGATCAGTTCCTCTCGTGTGCTCAAAGCCAACAAGCTGATCTGACCCTATGTGAGGGCTTCAACCAGGTGCTCCGCGAGTGCAAGACTCGCTACGGACAGATGTATCAATGACATATTGAGGCAAGGAATTAATGAATGTGTTACCGTTTATAAATAACAGTTTCAACGTTCTTTCCTAGGACCCGATGATGTCAGTCAGATATCGATCTAGCTTTAGAGTTAAAAGAACATCATCGTTAAAAGTCTCTCTGGCGAGTTGAGCATCGAAATGATGATATGTAAGTGCAATCACGTTTAATAAAGCTTGCTTAGACGCTAGTAAGAGAAAAGTCCCGCTCGCTGTTTGTCGTATCCAGTCTAGTCTGCGCGCCAACATCAAGAACAATGCCTTTTAATTGTATCAAGCTTCCTACTAATTTGTATGCCGTTTGGCAGTATTCCTTCCTCAGCAATTGGCCGAGAGCTTTCCAACAATAGCGGCAGCTTGTGGAACTTTCTAGTCAGCCAGGCCGACTGGGTCTTTGCTGTTGCCAGAAAGACTTTTGTCTTGGTCTCTTTCAACAGAGGACTTTTGCCAGAATCGCAAATTGAACCTGTTCGATGTGAAACTGCGCATTAAGCTGGCTGCCTGGGCGGACTTGTCTATTTGACTCGACTTTACGCTTGCGCTACCACTATCATTTGTGCTACGACCAGGGGCTACTGAAAAGCCGAGTAGCTGGGCGAGTGGGTTCGAGTTACCGGTTGAATCAAGTTGGGCCGACTTCGATTGTCGTAGCTTTTCAGCGTATTCCTCCCAGGTGAATTTGGCCTTGACTGAATCTTGCGTCATGTAATGGATATCATCCTAGAGATTTGTTGTTATTGTCACCAATCGGTTTGAGTTGAGTAGTGTAAGTTGTTATGTTATAGCCGATCGATCAGTTGGCGAGTCAATGGAGGTTGGCACGGCGAGTTTAGTTGTTTGGGTGGGGGGGGGGCGAGAGGGGTTCGGTGGTAGGATTTGGTTGAATAGTTAGAGAACGAGCGCGATTTAGTTGATTGAGTGTGGAAATCCAATTGCTTGTTGATGGTGATTAGAGGTGACGGGGGCATTGTTTGGACGGTTGGCTCCGTCGCCCAGTTAGCATACTCGTCAGGCTACCTCTATGATCGGGCACACGGTCGGCCGAGCCAACTTGTCGGCCGGAGAGTTCAGCCGGCGCCGCTGCCAAAACTGAGTACTTTGTGCAAGATTAAGGGATACTCGGCTCACAAGCTCGGACTCCTCTTGAGAGCCACGAGCTTATTATGGAGGGACAAACAAACCCCTCCACGACAGAGGGCCTCTCGTGCTGAAAGAAGTGGCCAACCATTGGGCGGCCGCAACAGAGAGCTCGCCAAGACCCGCCGCTCTGGGCTTTCCAGCGAGCAAGCCAGGCGAGCTAAGGACCATGAAAGCGGCTTGCAGGTCCGAGGATACTTGTGCCCGCTTGCTTTCAAATCAGCTCTCCGCTTGGCCAACTCCGGGCTAATCGCACGTGAGAGCTAATTACCTTGAACTGTGCAAACGGAAACCACCAACTAACCACCACAAGCAGGTGAAAGCGAACTACTCACCTCAAACTGAGCCAGCTTTTGCGAGAGTTCCCCTTTCTGCTGTACAACCTCCATTAGTTGGCTAGTGATCTGCATGTTTTCAATGCGAGTTTTGGCCAGCGAGATCTCGGCGCAGTTTTTCCTTTCCACGGCTTCGTCACGCGCTTTCCACGCCAACTTAACGATTTCCTCCCTCGGCCTATCACAGTTGTTGAGATCGCTACTGAGAATGGCGCACTTCTCCTCTAAGGCCACCAGTCTAGCCTCCTGTTCCATCTTCGTGGCATTCAATGCGAGCAGTTCGTCGTCCTTCTTGCGCACTTCGTCGCGTAACCTAGCGTGCAACTTCTGCAGTTGCTCGTAGTCAGCCCGTTCGGCTATCATGACTTGGCAACTCGAGCATGGCTAGCGGTCGTTCAGGTGAGATTCGACCACAGGTGAGCGGGTTAGTTTGGCGGTCAATCGCAAGGTTGTTCGGAGGTTGGCGAGATAAGATGAACACTAACCATTTCGTGGATGAGAAATGTGAGCGAAGTTAACAGGTCCTTCCAGAGGGTCAGGTCCGCGGCTTGCGCTTGCTCGCCGGCCGTTTTATCAACTTTTTGGATCGTTAGATTGAAATGGTCAGTGGCTGTTCAGTGGCCGCTTGATTCGCGACAGAGATTCCATTGAACTCACTCTCGTCTGCAGAGATGCCGCTATCATCTGCGGAGTTTGGACTGTATAGGTGCGAGGAGGTTTGTTGGTAGGAGCTCTGCGTGGAGAAACCATCCTTTCGCTGTTGCAAATTGGCATGGAAGTGGCGCAACAGGTTGTAAATCTCCAAGAGGACGTCCTCGCTCCACCTGGCTTGTGCGGCGCCGCTCGCCCTCTCCTCCATCCGCCCGCCGTACAGCTCGGCCTCCTCCACCTCGTTTTCCTCGAACGAGCCGCTACCTGTTGCCGGCTGGCCAACTCTGCCGTCCCCATCAGAGGACTCCAGCTCGCCGAGCAAGGAGCGCGCGTGGAGCCCAGAGTTCGCGCCTCGCTTGCCGCCAACTCGCCCTTGACTCTTGGCTCGGGCGCCGCTCGTCCGCCTGCTGGCCAGCATGTACTCGTTTGCCCTAAGACGGGTGCGACTCTTCACCCGAAACTCCTTAAGCTGCTCAACGAGCTGAGATATCTTCCGCTGACTCACAAGCTGACCGCCCGACTGGCCCTCCTCTTTGGAGGCCAACTTTTCATTGAGATTTATCATGGACTCTAGCTCGGCCGTGAGCCAAGAGCTAGAGTCGCGCAGCTCGCTCACCTCGTCGACCAACTCGCCCAACTCTCTCTCCTTCTCGCTGAGCAAGTTCTCTAGGAGCAAGACTTTATCACCCGATTCCTCGAGAGCAGCGCTCAGGTTGCTCTTCTCCTTATTGGCCAGTTTGAGCCTTCGCTCGAGATCTTGCTTTCGCTGGTTGACTATCTGGACCTGCGAGGGCGAGCGTTCGGTCAGCGGTCGTTGTGTGTAGGGGAAAGGGAAGTGACAAAGTGGGTAGACGAGAGCCACTCACCTCCTCCTTGAGCGCGTCCAGTTGAGCCACATGGTCCTGTCTGTTCGAGAGGCGAACGTTGAAGCGCTCGTTCATCTGCTCCAGTTGGCTCGACAACAGCTCCTCGGACTTCGTCGCCTGGTGAGAGGGCGAGCGAGTTGGCGGCCGATTAGTCTTAGTCGACCGCTCGCTGTTTGGGCCGGACGTCTAGCTGGCGCCAACTTACCTCAACCAGCTCGCTCGTGAGCCTTTGGTTTTGCTGCACGAGATCATCGATTAATTTTGATTTTTCCTGAACAAATTAAGCGTCCCAGCGGCGACAGGTGCGGCGAGAGGAGGTTAGTCTGCGGCCAGGTGAGGCCGTCGGGTGCAGTGCGCTCGCTCTGGTTTCGCTTGGGCGAGCAAGTCGAGCGAGCAACACGGCGAGACAGCTCGCCGACGGAATGCAAATCAAGCCTTGCGAGTCTAGCCGCGCTAGCAAAAATAGCTCTCGGTTGCGTAAGCGCTGACGAAAGCTCGAAGGAGAGGCAAGCCGGCCGGCCAGATTCCCTCAAACAATGGCCGCATTTTGGCTCTTGAATCTTAATTGAAGCAAGCGAAGGTGAGCGGCGAGATTTCTGAGTTCAAGTTTTGTTTGTCCAGCCCTGAGCGCGGCCACTTGTTTGCCATTGCAACTCGCTCGCCGAGTGCCCAGCGCAAAGCGCAAGGCGGACACCTTCGCAAAGATCTGGCCAAGAAGTGGCGCCGGCTCCATTGCTCCATCTGGCCGCTGTTCACTGGCCAGCCCGGCGTTCGGGAAAAAACTCACCTTTTCTTTCTTGCGCGCAACCTGCTGTTGCTCGTCTAATTGATTTCTCAAAATGTTGCAATCGGTCTGCAACTCGATCAGTCGGTTCTCGTATTCGCCGTTCAGCTGGTCGAGCTTTCGCTTTAGCCGGTGCTTGTCCTGCTCCAGTAGCTGCGCTTGGGCCGGGAGAGAGGGGTGAGTTGGTCAGTGGGGGCTGCAGGCTGGCGACAGGAAACAGAGATGACCGGCGAGGCGGAAACGAGGGGCTCAGACTCGCTCATCTTCCCAGACAAACAAAGGGGCTGGCAGAGTTTTTTGAGTGGCCCGCTGCAAGTGGCGACAAAGGCAAGCTGGCTTCCAGTTGGCTTGTCACCGCCAAGGGACTTTCACCATTCATCTTGGCGGCAATTTTTCCATCAAAAAGCGGGCAGGTTAAAGGAGGGCAAAGTAAACGAGTCGTCAGAGTGAGAAAATTGAAACCTCGCTCGTCTTGCTCTCCAGCCGCCAGGTCAGATCGGTTAAGAAACGAAATTTAATCACACTCTCGGCTTTGTAGCTCTCGCGCGAAACGAGAGCCGAGCCAACTGGCCAATTGGGCCGCATTAGAATCCTCTAACGATCCTGAGCTTCGCCCTGAGAGGAGCTCTTTGTCCTTGGGGAGGCGGCCAGCCTGTCTGGCCCGAATTCGTGAACTATGAGCGGAGTATAATGACGGGCCCATTTGAGCCCCCGACTGGCCGCTCTCGAGCTGGAGGACACAAATGCTATCTAGATTGCTCGTTAGTTACATCCTCGCTTTGTCCCGCTCGCAAAAGCTGGTCAAATTGGTCACGATCGGCCAACCTTCAATTCAATTTGGACTCCCCACCTCTCCAATCGAATGGCCTAAACGGGCCCAACTGGCGGCCCTCTGAAAGCCTCGCCAAGTCCGGAAAGTGTTTGCCAATTACCAGCTTGAGGCCGGACTTGGCCCAGAGCTGGCGGCTGCAAACAGGTGAATGAATTTCATCAAGTTCACGCTCGAAGGTGGCGCCTGCTGGATGGCCAATAGCGCGATCGGTCCCGGAGGAAAGCGCTCGGCCTAGTTGTAATTGAACTCACCTCAAGTCTGTGCGAATAATCTTCCGCTATCCGTTCGTTCGCCTTGCTGAGCTCGTCGTTCTTCTCTAGCAAAACCTTGCCTAGCTCGGCGGCCAATTGCAAATCTTTCTCCTTCTTCGCGAGCAGCATGTAAACGTTGTCTATAGACTTGTTGCTTTGGGCTGCCAGTTGGGCGCTTTCGCTCGGCTCATTGGCCCTGCTGCTCAGCAAGAGCTCGCTCAAACTCTCGAGCTTCACCTCGGCGCTCGTAGCGCCCGATTGCTCTGACCTGGCTAGTTTGTTGTGGTTTCTCGCCGACTCCATGTTGTTTGCGCGCCGTCTCATCGAGCGTCGGTGGGTTGAAACGGGCTCCGAGTCGGCTGGCTCATCTGCAGACTGCGCGCACCAGCTAGCTAGGGAGTCCAGGCCGTTTGTTGACATGAGCTGCTGCTTCCGAGCAAGCAGCTCGCTTGGATTGCGGCTCCGACTTCTGCTCGGACCAAAGCTTCGAGCTCGACTTTCGGCTCCAGCCTCTTGTTCAGCCATCACTCTCAGCTGGCTTCTTCACGCTCCCGTCCATATCCTTGCTGTCCTCATAGAGATTCAACCAGCTCGACCAGTGGCCGCCACTCGTACACAAGCCGGCCACCCCCACCCAAAACCGCGCTAGTTTCTAGGCTTACTCTTCAGGAGTCTAACTGATGGCCCTGCAGATCATCGATCATCGAAACCTCTGTCCGAATCTTGCCAGCTTCCAGCTTGAGAGTGCTGCCCGATTGTCCAGTCGATTTTGGTTTGACTCTGACGTAGAACATCTGTCGCAGGTTTACTATTGTCAGGCCCACACTTTGCTAGTGGTGGCCATTTCGACATGTAATGATTAACATAAAACTTCAATAGGTCGCAAAACTCAACAAAGCTCAGCCTCTGTGGTTGTGATTTTGGCAGCCGAGAATGTCAAACCAGAACTCGTCAGCCAAGCGATCAGTTGGACTAGAAGTTCATTGAACTTGATGCAAAGCCATCAATTAAAGCTCACCTGCTCGCACAGTTTGGTTAAATTTTGCATCCACGATCAAACTTCATCTATTTTCTATCTGTGCCACCTACGCTCGTCCTTCCGCTGGCCTCTATTGGAACACTAACCCTAAGATTGTGGCTCGTGCAATGCGTTCTGAATACAAGAGATCCGAAGGTTTGAGGAGGAATAATGGGCGAAGAGTGGACAGATTTGCGGCTGACTCACTTGCAATGGAATTGAGTCAAAAAGTTTGTTCTCGTTGCAGGTTTCCAAGGCAACGTGTTTTGATATCTGAACAAATGATATCGCTATCACTCATTTCTTGTTGAGTCTTGAGAGGAAACTGCGAGGGAGTTTTGCTTGGATCGAGCGGGCGAGTTTGTCCATCGGCCAGGTAAAACTCGACACTTTTCTGCCACAATTTGCCCAGAGAGCTGCGCCTTAACATTCGGCCGCCACCGACTCGGCGCAGGTTCAACAAGGCTCAGCTTGGCATAGCTCGCAGAGCAACATCCGACTCAGCCCTTGCCGTTTGCCCCCCAGGCTCACGCAGGTAGCCAGCTGCACAAGCTTGCTGCTCGAGATCATGGGAACGAGAGCTCGGCAAGTTCATTAGCTTTCGACCAGACACCTGGCGCCAGCTGTCGTCAGCTTGCCGCCCCCGGTCCCTCTCTGGCCCATTCCCCGCGCGGATCCTGCGAGAAATACATCTCTCCCCCTTTCTTTCTCTCGCTCTCGCCGCAATACTCGGCCTACCTACTCTGCAATACCCACATAAATATGACTCAACTCGACCAGATTCATAACCAAAACAAACTTTCCATTTCGTGGTTAAGCAGTCTGTTTTGCGCGTCAACTAGGAATCCCGGATGTGTGCCGACGAGCCAGCTTTGGGCAACCGATTGAATCGGCCTCCTGTTCTTCACCTACCTTGAAATCGGATGAGTGGAGACGGAGCTACTTTGTTCCCCTGACGGGTGGTCATCTACTCTGTGCTCGGTTGCACATTCAAGGGCTTGATCTAATGCGACTAGGAACATGCAAGCACCACCAGTTGGTCTCGCCTTTGCGAATGACCCTGGGCTCAACTTTCTCGCCAACAGCAGCTTTTGACCAATGGTTGAACCTTACACTTGTACTTTATTTTAGTCATGAGTACGTGCTATTCTTGAAAAGCATGGAATGTAAACTTCTCCAATGCTTTTAGTGATGATACCCCAGGAGATTCTGCTCAAAACTAACTCTGTTTGAGTGTTGGCTTTTCCCTCTCGAGGCCCTCGTGGTGATAAGTCGGCGTTGAAAAAAAGAATATGAGGTCGAGGTTTCGCACTCCCCGAGCGGTTCAACGCATGTTTACTCTGATGTTTCGGATTTGACTCACATTTTCCTCATGACAAAAATAGGTGCAGATGAGCCGAAGTCAATTGCAAACAGTCTGATAAGCTTATTAGCGTCTAAATAGCTCGAGAGTAATTTATTCCTTGTGATATTGACTGATCCATAAACGATCATGGGAATTCCAGCGTTCTTCCGTTGGTTGCAGAGGAAATATCCTAGCATGGTCGAGCATCTCGATGACCAGAACCTCGACCCTGAAACCCGCCAAAAGATATGGTTTGACAACTTGTACCTCGACATGAACAATATTATCCACCCTTGTACCCATCCCGAAGACAAACCACCTCCTCAGACAGAAGGGGAGATGTTTGAGGCTATATTTGAGTATACCGACAAAGTAATCGCCATGGTCAAGCCTCGAAAACTTGTATACCTTGCAATCGACGGCGTTGCTCCTCGCGCCAAGATGAACCAACAGAGGACGAGACGTTTCAGAGCTGTTCAAGAATCCGAGGAGAAGCGAGCTCAGATTGAGGAGATTCGCGCTAAACTCAGGGCCCAAAATATTGAACCTGAGTTGGATAAAAGTGTTGCCTTCGACAGCAATGTCATTACACCGGGCACTGAGTTCATGTCAAATTTGAGCTTGGCCCTACAAAACTGGATCCAGAAAAAGCTTTCTACTTTCGATGAGAGAGGGGTCTGGCATAAAGGCCTCCAAGTTATATTGAGTGACTCATCGGTACCAGGGGAGGGCGAGCACAAAATTATGGATTATTTGAGAAGACAGCGGTCCCAAGAGAATTATAACCCAAACTTGCGACATTGCCTATATGGAGCAGATGCTGACCTCATCATGCTTGGGCTAGCTACTCATGAGAGACACTTTTTTATTCTCCGCGAAGAGTTTAAACCGTTCCAGCCAAGACCGTGCGACTTGTGCCATAAATTCGGCCACAAACTTGTCGAGTGTAAGGGAACAGCGAGCTTAGAGGAGGCAGAAAAGATGCCCATAGTTGGTGGATCAGCTCCTGAGTTCATATTAATCAAGCTATACACTCTGAAGCAGCTGCTCAAGAGGAGCATGCAACAAGAAAGCTATGTTAATTTAGATTTCGAAAAATTCATCGACGACTTCATATTTCTGTGTTTCTTCGTCGGAAACGATTTCTTGCCACACCTTCCTTGCTTAGACATAAGAGAGAATGCTGTCGATAGACTAGTGAGGATTTATCACAACGTAAACCGCTCCTACTGGAGACCTGACCTATACTTGACAAATAAAGGACAAGTGAATCTAGAGAGGTGTCAAGAAATTCTACACGAATTAGGACAATCTGAAATTGAGATCTTTAAAAAGAGAAAATACAATGACCAGCGCTACGAGTCAAGACTGTTAGAAAACAAACGAAGTCGGTGGTATGAAGAGCACCCAGACGGAGAATTGTTTCCGGAGCAAGAAGAGCCTCCCCTAGATTTAGTTAGGTTAGGCGACTACGGCTGCAAAGAGCGCTATTACTCTTCCAAATTTGGGTTTTCGGGCCAATTTTGGGATATCGCCGACATGGTGACAAGAGAGTACGTAAGAGGACTTTGTTGGGTTCTAGAGTATTATTACAAGGGTTGTCCAGACTGGCAGTGGTTTTATCCATTTCACTATGCACCTTTTGCAGAGGACATGCGTTCAATCATGAACATAAATCTTGATTTCAATCGTTCAGCTCCCCCCTTTAAGCCTCTCGAACAGCTCATGGGAGTTTTTCCTGAAAAATCAGCTGGAGCCTTGCCTGAGAGTTGGCGCAAGCTTATGTCTGACCCTGAATCACCCATCATAGATTTTTATCCGACCAATTTCAAAATCGACATGAACGGGAAGAAACAGTCGTATCTAGGAGTAGCACTGTTACCTTTCATCGATGAGGCTAGGTTGTTTAAAGCCCTCGAAACCGTCTATCCTAAATTAAGCGCCGAAGAGTTGACCAGAAATTCCTATGGCAAGGAAATGATCTACGAGGGGCGAAATTATGCCAGATCTTAGGGATTTACGATACAATTAATCTTGTGACAGTCTCAGTAATATATATTAAATTTGATCTCCTCAGCTACCAATATCGTTCATTAACGTTTTGGTGCGATCATTTAGATTTCATTAATTTCAAAATGAGAGGAAGCTCTTGTGACTCGTCCAATTCAGCTTGTATAGCATGATTCTCTTTTGATATTCTGTCCAGTTCTTTCTTGAGATCAACAACTTTTGCATCTAATATTGACTTTTGCATTTGTAGTTCCAGTTTGTTGTCCCCAGCCAGTTGGCGCGCCTGTTGACCTTCTTGCAGTTTCTTGATCAAGTTGTCCCGGACGGAAGCTATGTTAGTTGGTTCACCATTACTCGTCACCAGAGGCCTGAGGCCTGAGTGTATCCTATCTAAAGTTAGCAGAGTTTCGTCTTGGACAGCGGCGATCCTTTTCAGCGTTTGTTCTTTTGACAATAGAGCATCATTGAGTTGTCTAGTGCAAAGTTCTATTGTGGAGTTGTGTTCTCGCAGCAACTCCTCCATCCTCGAAGTCTATGGGGGAACAAGTGTGTCGATATAGATTTCGGGGACTTCTAGCCGAGTAACAGCCCATTGAGTAAAGAAAATGTCTCAAGACTGATAGTGTGATGAGCGATAATGTGAGTAAGATCGGACAGAACTTGGGGATAGGGCTGTTGCATGCAGACAAGCGTAGGGAAAACGAATAAGTGAGAGAGGCGAATTCGCCAACGGTCAGCGCGTCCAACTGCTCCAGTCTGGCATCGCAACTGACAAGGCTTGCACATTCGGCTCGCTTAACGAATGCGGATTTGTATTATGGGCGCGCAAAAGGTTGGCTTCGAACATTTGCAACGGCCAGGTAAAGGGCAAGGACAGAAAAGAACAGGATCGGGCTCGTTTGCTGCATGCTGATGTTGTTTTGCAATCAATGGCCAGCAAGAAATCGGGTGAGCAGAAGCGCCGACCGAGGAAATGACTGGTCGCTGGATTGGGCGCCTGTCCCGCGGCCACCGTTGTTGGGCTGCGTCATGAGCACTCTACGTGTAATTAGGATGGAGAAGGAGAAGCCACCGGGATGGCGTGGAGCTCGGCCCTCGAGATGGCCGGAGCGGGCGAGTTGATGCAAAAGATCCTCTCTTGCTCCGAGCAATTGAGTATCTGTTGTGCACAACATTGTAAGTCAACAAGTGGTCGTCGCGATCGGCTGCTCTCGGTCGCCTGAGCCGCACGAATCCAAACCCGCAGGCTGGCAGCCGGCAGACAGGGTTGCCGGCTGCCAACCGGCCAAGTCACCAACCAATGCTCTCAGGTCTTCTGAAGGTTGGAAGCTATTCGAAGGGAGGAAAAATTCTGTGCAGACGTCAGATGTTCAGACGAAGGGCCAGCAAGCAAGCGAGCGAGCGAGCGAGGAGAGAGATACTCGCGGGCCATGGAAGCGGCGGGCGGTTTGATGATCGCGGACTAGAGCTGTAAGATGGAGTGGAAGGCAGTAAGAGTCGCGGGCTCGAAGCGGAGAGAGGCTAAGAATAGGTAGGATCGTATCTGGTCTGATGGTTGAGCGCGAAGGCAAGAAAAGACAAGGCAAGACGCATGGCTTCTCTCTCTCCTCTCCCCTCGATCGCACTCTCGCGCGCAACTAGTGAACAGGTACTACTGCCGGCTACCCTTTCGATAGAGCAACGAATCGGCTTCCATTTGGCTAGATCGGCGCAAAACATGTTCACTCGGTTTTATCTCGGCGTGTGTTTTGCGCGCGTCAATATGATCAAACTGCCACCATCGAGTCGTTTAGTTCAGAAAATTTCCCTCAAACATCTAGACGCCGACTTGGCCTCATGTTAGCCTCTCGCGCAACTTGCACAGTTAACAACAGCACTCGCTGAAGCCCAGCCGAAGTGTCTCATTTGAACTTAATATCTTGGCCAAAGCGTCTGCCTCCTCCCATTGGGCCAAATGTTGTGTCATATTTTGTTTGGGTGAGCCGAGCGCGAGACAGGTGAGAGAAGGAAAGCGTTTTGCCGCGACAAGTTCGAAACTAACGAGATAGAGAGCGATTGGCCGAATTGGCAGCCAGCTGGACCGAGGAGCCGAGAGCCAGTTTGGGTGCAGCCAGGATCCCGCCGAGGTAGTTGCGAGGGAAGACGTTGCGAGCGATCATCTGGAGGAGGAGCTGCGGGCCAATTCCAAGATGGCGCTGACCAGACACAATCAGAAGGTCAAGCCCGAGCTTCAGGGTGACCAGCTGGCCAAGGGCGATGAGGCGCTCAAAGCTAAGAGCGTAACCAAATTTAGGGCCGCTGAAACAAACAGCAAGCTTCAGTTGCGGCTCGAGCAGCAAGACAGGAAGCAGGCTGAGAGTGCGAAGCTAGAAAGCGACGATTCAGCGAGAGTTCAGCAAGAGCAGCCGGCTCAAGCGCAACAACAACAGCAAGTTGCAAACGAGATCAGCTTGGCAAAGAAGCTCGCCATCGACTGCCTGTTATATCTAATCAGAGCCATAATCACACTATACGACTTGGTCAGCCAGCCAGTCTTCTACTTCAGCCACAAGGTCTACGAGAAGCAGCACGAGATCGACCAAGTGGAGCGCAGCCAGCAAGTTGACCCCTCGAACCCGAATTCGCCCTGGCGCCAGATTAACATTGACCCCAGGCAGCGTAAACTGGAGGCCAAAATCGACTCCTTCGAGACTTACGACGAGATGATGCGCCATTCGTTTCGCAACTTCGACCAGGAGCCCTGTTACGCCTATCGCGAAATTTTGCACGAGCAGTGGAGCAAGCGGCCCGAGTCGGAGAAGCTGTTCAGGCAGGTGAAGCTGTCCGACTACAAGTGGGTCACCTTCAACCAGTTCGATCGCCAAATCGAGGCCGCCAGACGTGGCTTCCTGCTGGAGGGCATTCGCGCCGGCGACAAGGTGATGCTTTACGCGGACACCAGACCCGAGTGGCAGATTTGCTCGCAGGCCTTGATCAGGTTGGGCGCCATTGTGGTGACCATGTACTCCACTCTGGGCGTGGACGGCATCATCCACAGCGTGAACGAGACTCAGGTTAGTCACGTTGTGGCGCAGAAGGACAAAGTTAGCAAGCTGCTCAGGCTCAAGGCCAAGCTGCCGAGACTTAAGAAAATCATCTACTTCGACTTGGTGCTCAGGTTGCCGCCCGAAATGGGCCCGCTCGGCGCCAAAGCGAACGGCCGGCAAGCGGAGAGCGGCGACCAGAGCGCCCCCGACTGGCCCAAGGACTTCGAGCACAAGGAGGTCGAGTGCATCAGTTTTGGCCAGGTGCTGGCCGCGGGTCGGGCTGGCGAGGGCGCCGAGCTGGCCAGACTGGAGGAGGAGAGCGGCGTTCGGTGCAACGAGAGGACGAGGGACTCCATTGCTGTGATAATGTACACGAGCGGCTCCACTGGCATACCCAAGGGCGTGCTCATCAGCCACAAGAACCTCATGGCAACCATCAAATCATTCTCCTATGTGACCAAAGATTTCGTCCACAAACCTGAAGAGAATGTGGCCACTGCCTACCTGCCGCTGGCGCACATATTCGAGTTTTGCATCGAGTCCATGATGCTCTACCACGGAGTCAGGTTTGGCTTTGCAACTCCGCACACGCTGACGGACAAGTCGCCCGGCTTGCTGGCCGGCCAAGTGGGCGACCTGAGTCTGTTGCAGCCGACAGTGATGATCATTGTGCCATTGATCCTGGACCGGATAGTGCAGGGCGTGAAGCAGGCGCTCCGCGCGCAGTCCTACTTCAAGGAGCAGCTGGTCACTCAGCTGATCAACTACAAAATCCGCTGGCAACGCAAACACTATCCAACTCCGCTCGTGGACAAGATCGTCTGCTCGAAGATTGCTGCCGCGCTAGGCGGCCGCGCAAAGTGGGTGATCTGCGGCTCGGCGCCGCTTTCTGGCGAGACGCAGATGTTCGTGCGCGCTGCCCTGAACCTGAAGCTGCCGCAAGGCTTCGGCACAACGGAAACTTGCGCGGCCACCGCCTGCCAGCTCTTCGACGACCAGTCCACCTGCAACGTGGGCCTGCCGGTCTCGGGGGCGCTCATCAAGCTGGAGCCCTGGCTCGAGGGCAACTACCGGCCGAGCGACAAGCCGCGGCCGAGGGGCGAGATCGTGGTCGGCGGCGACATGATTGCGCACGGCTACTTCAACCTGGACGAGCAAACCAGGGAGGCCTTCTATCGGGACGAGGAGGGCGTCCGCTGGTACAGGACGGGCGACATTGGCGAGTTCCTGCCAAACGGGAACCTCAAGATCATCGACCGGAAGAAGGACTTGGTGAAGCTGCAAAACGGCGAGTATGTTTCCCTGGGCAAGGTGGAGTCAACGCTCAAGTCAAATCCATACACGGACAACTTTTGCGTCTACGCAAACTCGAGCCACAACTACGTGGTTGCGCTCGGGCCGGCCAACGAGCTGGCCGTGCGGACGCTCGCGCAACAGATTGTCGAGGAGTACGTGCGCAAGTCGCCCTCGCTCGGCGCCAGGAACGAGGAGCGGCGCGCACTGCTGCAGCTGCCCGAGGAGGAGCAGCTTGCGGCCGTTGAGGAGCTCAAGGCCGAGTTGGCCTCCTACGAGTCGGACCGGCTCAACAACAACGAGGCAAACCCAAACCAGCAGGACAAGAACCTGGAGCGGAAAATGAGCTCGCTGAGCGCCGGCTCGAACTCGGCCGCCTCCTCCACCGACGAGCGGCTTGCGAGGCTTTGCGCGAACAGGCTGCTCCAGCTGCGAGTGCTCGACCACATCGGGCGGCTTGCGCGCGAACGCGACCTCACGAGCCTGGAGGTGCCGAGGAAGGTGTTGCTGCTTGCAGAGGAGTGGACCGAGGACAAGAACCTGGTCACGGCCGCCATGAAGATCCGCCGCAACTTCATATACAAGCGCTACGAGCAGGAGCTCGCGCGCCTCTATTGCCCCTGAGAGCCGAGCTGTGTTTCCTTTTTGTCGGCCTCCACTTGTTGATGTAGAAATTTAATGCCAAATGAGCGCCGAGGGGACGCTCGCTTGCGGCCGCCGCCGCCCTGTGATCGGGTGCGCGGCTCAGCCCGGCCGCCGGCCCGCAAACGCGCGCTCGCTCCTGTAAAGATAGCAACCAACTAGATTAAAGAGCAGAGTGGCCCTCTTAGCCGGCCTCTTGCAACACTGCTCCCCGCTGGCGGCTCCATCCGGACGCCAGCTGGGGCCTTGGATATGGGGGGTTGGCTTACCTTTTGGGCTGGCCTCGGTGGCAAAGGTTAGCAGTTGCGTGGCTCGATTGTGGGCGAGCGAGAGCTGAACTTTGAGCGCTGGCATTGGCAAATTTTACATTATTGCCAACCCAAAGTGCCTTTTATAGCTCGCGCGAGGGAGTGATTTGTAAAAACTTGTCGCAAATCAGCAGGCTAGCGCTGGCTAGATCATATCTCGTTTGCGCCCACCAGTTTGGACACCGGCAGGCCGATCGAGAGTCACCTTTCAGTTAGCTCGCTTGCGCAAACTGAAGCCTCCTTCGCGCGACCATCGCGCGCAAATTGTCGTAATGGCAGCCAATTTCATCCAGCTCGATAGCGATTGGAGGCGAGCGGCCGCCGAGTGCTCAGGCAAGCTGCGGAGGCGAAACAGAGGCGAGACCTGTTATTCGCGCCGGCTCAGAGGGCTGGCTGGCCCGCTCGCTAGGCCGGGCGCATCTGCTAGCGCTCGAAGTGTCGTAAGAGCCGCCGATGGTTCGACCAGGGCAGACAGGATCTGGCGCTATCGTGGCCAATCTCGGCCTAGCGTTGCTCTCGGGCCGCCAAGGTTGGCCTTAGCCCTTGAGCGCTGGCTCGGGCTCGGGCTCGGGCTCGAGCTCTTGAAGCGAGCGCGCGAGGGGCTCGCTCGTGCGAGAGCGGGCCAAAGTGTTGAGTCTCAGCGGCGGCAGCAGCCGCAGCCGCGGCCGCAGATATATGATCGCGTCTCACCTTTGCCAAGCGGCGAGGAGCCGGCGCTTGAGGCTGCCGCAATTGCGGCGCCTATCTTGCCAAGCCGGGCGCCGCGCCTACGAGATAGCGAGATCCGCACAGCCAATGTCAGTGCGCCTCAAGGCAGCCAGCAAGCCGCGCCGATCAGCAGACTGAGTGAGCTGCTGAGTTGGCATCACTTCAGCTCGAGTCTCGTCGACATTTGAGAGCGGCAAGACTGGCGCTTGTGCAGCCTCAACGGGTGAGCCTGCGAGCGAGGCGGATTTACCTGCTATCTGCGTGCGCGAGCCCCAACCTACTCCATTGGCTTCGGCTCTTCGGTTTGCGGAAATGTTGGCTAGATTTAGACATTTAGCGGCGCAAGGAAGAGGAAAGAGTCGGTTGCTGCGGGCAGAGTTCATGGCTCTTGGGCGACGGTCCCGCCGCGGTGGCGCCACCTCGAGGCGCTCAAACGCTTTATTGCAGAGCCTTTTGCCAAGAGCTCATCGGGTTCACTTGTGCTCGGCTCATTGGGCTTCGACCTGCGCAAGCGAGCGCCCCTCATCCAACTACGTTGTGCGCAAACTTGGCCCCAAACTGCCTGCTCAAACTCAGGCGACTTCCTCCTCCTCCTCGTCGGCGCCGCGAGTAACAAGCGCCGCGAACTTCCTCAAGTCGATGCGGCCGCGCGAGTCGAGTGGCGCCTCCTGGAGGATGACGTCGCACTCCTGCTTGTTGAACCGCTCGCCCCAAGTCATGAGCGCGTGACGCAACCTAAGTGAGGGCGGCCAGGTGTCGGGTTAGTGGGCGCCCCTCGAGCTGGAACAGGCCATTCGTCATCCAAAACTGTCTACTCACTTCTCCTCGGCGCAGAAGCCGTCGCCCTCGTCGTACTGGTTGAACGCGTTCAGCACGGTGTCCTCCTCGTCGGTGCCCTGAACTCGCGAGCCAAAGACGGTGAGAAACATGGTGAAGTTGATGGGTCCTGGCGCCTCGCTCGCCATCTCCTCCAACTCCTTGTCGCTGCACTGGCGGCCAAGCGCATCAAAGGTGGCCCTGATGTCCCACTTCGATATGATCCCATCCTTGTCCTGGTCAATGAACCCGAAGGCCTCCTTGAACTGGTGCACCTGGTTCTGGGTGAACATGGAGAAGACGTTGGAGCCGCTCCTCTGGAGGCGCCGCTTCGACGAGAGCCGTCTAGGTTGCTCGGCGGGCTGCGCCGACACCGGCGCTTGCTCCTGCACCTGCTCGGCAGCTGGAGCTGGCACTTGAGCCGCCGCCACCGACTCTGGCGCCTCCCGCCCGCCCGCCTGCTCCTCGATGGTGGCCGGTGGCGCCGCAAGCTCGGGCCTCTCGCCCCTCTCCGACTTCTTGCTCTTCACTCTCCGCACCAGCTTCACGCTCGACCGCTTCTTTTGGCCCTCCTCGGCCGGAACTGCGCTCCCCGCCTCCTCGGCCATCTTGGTCAGCTTGGTCGGTGTCGCCGTTGATTGGGTCTCTGGTTCGCGCAAACTCGCTGCTCTCTCGCCGACTCGCGCTCAAACAATGCCGAGGGGGCTGAAAGGGCGAGCGAGCCGTCTGGCTGGAAAACTGTCGCCAGTATGCAAGCTCGGCCACTTTTGTCCGCCTGGCGCCAGGTCGCCTTTGGGGCCCAGGGACAAAAATGGCGGCCGCGCGCAGAAGCCCCCAATGAATGAGCTCGGGGCGAGTAAATGAAATTTCAGCCAGCCGAGCAGTCGTCACTGTTGGCTTTGGCTCCGCCGCCAAAAACGTTATGGGCGCGCGGAAAAGGCCGCTCGCGCCCATGACTCATCTGGGCCAAGCTCTTGGCTCGCGGGCTAAAGTGGGGCCCGCGAAATGCGAGCGCGACTTCTTGCTCCGGCGACCATGAAACATCAACAGAGCGAGCGCGACGAGAGCAGCCCCCTCTCGGCGCATCTTTTCCGGAGCCAGCCGCCGATGTCCTGCCGGTCCCAGCTGTAACGGGCGGCTTACCTCTCGCCGCCGCCGCCAACTCTTGCCCGAAACAATGGGGCCCACTTGGCTCCATCGACGGCTGGCTGGCTCCAGTGGGGCAGAGTTGCGCTCGGACTGGGCCGGCTGGGCTTGGGCGCCAAATGGCCCGTTTAGGCGAGCTGAGCGCCTCGGCTTGGCTCGAGTTGGCCCGTCGCGCTCGAGGCTTAGGCTCACTCGTAGGGCTGGATCATCCAGTTGAAGACCAGCTCCTTGAATTGGTTCGACATGAACTTGGGGTCCAAGTCTGGAAAGAAGTCCTCGTAGCCAAGACTGGAGCCGGTGCCAAAGACGTCGAGCACCATGCGGTTCAGCTGGTGGAGGCGATGGTCGCTAAGCCTGTCGAGGAACTTCATGTAGGAGGGGCGCACGAATCTGGGCTCGAGCGCGAACGCGTACAGGATGGTGGCCGCAGAGGCCGAGTAGATGGTTAGGATGGTGAAGTCGAAGTAGCGCACTCGGCCCGCTTTGGCCGCTTGCAGGTAGTACTGCTCAACAGCCTTCCACATGACGTACATGCTTAGCGAGGAGCGCGGCGCCCAAAGCATTGAGAGGCCGGCGACGAAGCCCGATAGTGCGGCGTGCCAGGCGCACTGGTTGCTGTTCGAGTGGCGACGCAACAGGCAGCTCGCGAGCCGGCCGCCCGAAACTAGGGTGGCGAGGAAGAGGCCAAAACGGAGGGAGCCGGCCGAGAGGAGCGACTCGCGGAGGGTCGGCCCAGGCGCCTGGAGCAGCTGGTGGGCCTTGGCAGAGAGCTTGAGCGCGCACTGGATTGCGTAGCCGAGCAGGAAGCGGCTTGGAGCTGGCGCGAGCACGTACTCCAGGCAGCTCCTCTGCGCGTGCGGACAACTGGCGTGCCGGCCGCCGGGCCACCTGAGCCCGAGGGCGCCGCTGCCGCTGCCGCTGCCGCCGCCGCTGTTGCCGGCGAGCGAGCCAGACTCAGCTCGCTGGCCGCCAGCCTTGCTCGACCTGCTCTTCGCCTCGTCGCGCCCGATGAGAACCTTGACGGCCGCGCTCACTGGATCGTGGCCAAAACCCTCGCTCTTGATGAGATGGTACCAGGCGGCCAGACTGAGCGCGAATAGGAGCGTTTCGCCGTGTTTCACCGGCTTGAAGTAGCCCTTTGTGGTGGCCATGCGGAACACGATCTCTGAGGCCAGGTTCAGCATGTAGAAGGCGAGCGCTTGGCGTCTGTTCGGCTTCTCGATCAGCAGCGACAGGTAGGAGGAGAGGAGGGCTGGCGCGCAGACGAGTATTCGGTAGTAGAAGCGGCCGAAGCCTCTCCTCAGCGCGCAGCCGAGCACGGAGCCGTTGTAGGCGTGGAAGAAGATGAAGAAGGAGGATCTGAGGGTTGACTTGAGGGTGTCCCAGCTGGCGGGCAGGTCGTACCTACGCTGCACGACCACTTGCGAGAAGGTGTAGAGCATCGCGTAGAGGGGCAACGTTCTTAGGCCCGCGGCCGTGGACACCTCGAGCGCGGCGTCCGTGCAACTCGGAGTCCTGTGCAGGAGGATGGTGGGAGGGGAGTTGCGTTGTCGAGCTGGCTCATTGGCGGACTGAGGAGCTAGGCGCGCTTGATACTCACCACGTGTGGCCAACCTCGTAGCAGTTGTAGCCGAACGACCACTCGCTGCCCAGAATCTTGGACGAGAGCTCCTTGCTTAAAATGGTGGGCATCCTGTGTTGCTCGCTTCCTGCTCTCTCAACTGGAGGCGCTCATCCCACGTCGGCCTGTTTGTTTGTTTCTTGCTCGAAGTGTTTGCGTCCCATCCACAAGTGCGAGCTCTGCTTGGTTCGAGTTCGGCTCTCTCTGTTTGCTCGCTTATCAGCTCGGCGGTTAGACTGGAGAGCAGCGGCCAGACGCTCTCCTCTGCGACGGGCTCAGCCAGCAGCCAGCTCCTCTCGACGCAGCCCCTCCTCTCTCTCTCTCTTTCTGGCCCAAAATCAATCCAGCTCAATTAGGACTCGCGCTGGCCGGAACCGCTCGCCGCCTTGCCTGACTAATAGTGCACTGGCGCCAATCTGATTGCCCGAATTCACTGCAAGCCAATGGCTAACTGGGCGTCGAGTGTTTCAATCATTACGTTTGAAGTCGCTCGCAAGTGGCTGCAGCTCGACGGATGAGTGAGCTGCAGACTGGCTGGCTGGCTGACTCTGTCTCCCCTCGGCTGGACGGATAAACAATCGAGCGAGAGGCGCGCGCAAGCTCCAGTTGGCAGCCGGGCGCCACTTGCTGCCGCCAACCAGCCACCTGGTTAGCCCCTCGAGTGAAGGCGGCCGCTTTGGCTAAAGACGGCGAGGATTCAAAACATTACACAACTTAAATGCGGCGCGAGAGCTTCAGCTGGCTGGCTAAGATGTTCGTTTTATTGTTGCCGCCGTTAGGCACATAAAGTGAGCGCAAAGTGGTCCAAACAGGAATAACACTCAACAGGTTCCCTCGAGATCGGCAGCCTGGCTTGATTGGCCGTCGCCGCAGTGGTGGCAGCTCGGCTTCCGACGGAAACCGAGCGGCTGGAGCGACTTGCCGAATGGCACGAGATTTTGCGCTAGGCTTGCCAATCAGAATGCGGCCGAAGGTAACGATCATCGCAGACGCAGGCAGCCCGAACGGGTGAATACTAAACAGCGAGCAAGACAACAACCGCCGGTAAGAGAGCCGCCAATCTGTTGTTTCCTCTCCGCAATGGCTGCCTCTCTCTCTCCCTCGCAAGCTCGCGAGCTTTATGTAACTCGGCGCCGACGCAGGCGGGACGCACGGGCTCGCAGGTAGAGGCTCCGGCTGGCAGCCAGCGAAGCCTAAGCGGCCGCCCGGCCGCCAGAGCGAACGCAAACGGTAGATCGCAGGGCCAAACTAATTGAGCCCTTGCATGTTGCCCGTCAAGCTTGTGCAGCCGAGCCAAGCGGCCGGCGAGCAAGCGAGACTTCCTCCGCTAATTGGCTTACCTGCAGCCACCGGCGCCGCTCTCCTTGGCTCCGCTTGCAGCCGCTCGCCTGACGCGCTTCAACTGCGCCATTTGCCCCGCAAAGAACTCCAGTGGAGCCGACAGTCGCCGACCGGAAGAGGGGCCGGCCGGCCCACCAGGCACTAGCGGCGGATGCTCGCGAGCTTGGCCCTGGTCGGCGTGCAATCCGCACTGCGGACAGTCTCTGCAGGCGCTGGCTTGCATGGCTCCGGCTGCCTGCAGAGCGGAGCTCGAACTCTGGCAGGCAAGAGCCGCTTCCTGCGCTGAGGCTCAGACTTCGCTTGGCTGTTATTATGCTGCACATCGCTCAGGGTTGTATTGGTCGGAGCAACGCTCACTCGTGGCCTCCGGGCGATAGCCTGGTTGCCAAAACAAAGAAAAAAATGAAAAACTCGCATCCCGCAAAAACAGAACAGTTTGAGTCCTTCATGATTTAAGGGTTTACGGTTCGCTCGAAACAAGCACGTCTGCTCGTTAGGTCATGCTGAACTACGAACGTGGCACCGAAAGGGTCACCAAAATTTTTGTAACAAAGTAAATCTGATATTTTCACATTGAAATTGGTGCCCGCCGAATAGGCGAGTCGCGTTCGAGTCTGCCCGCACAGCACTTACTTTTTCGCACACAAACCTGGACGCAAATAAAATCTCGTCCCATTATTAGCCAGACAAACCCGAGGCAATGCCAGTCTTCACCCTCAACACCAATGTTTCATCTGCCCAGCTGCCAGCGGGCCTCAAGGACCAGCTGACCGACGCAATCGCCAAGAGTTTGGGCAAACCAAAGGCTTACATCGCCGTCCAGGTCAATGCGGGACAAGACATCAGCTTTGGCGGCTCCGAGGAGCCGGCAGCTCTTTGCGACCTTGTCTCAATCGGCGCCTTGTCAACAGAATCCAACAAGAAGCATGCCAAACTCATAATGCAGACGCTGCAAGAAGCTCTCAAGGTTTCGCCCCAACGGACTTATATTAGCTTCAAAAATATGAACAAGGCTGACATAGGATTCTCGAGTACAACCTTCGACGAGCTGCTTTAATAAAGGCAGAGTCAGTATCTATTGGCCTCAAATATCAAGAAGAAACGCGACTCTCTGCTTGAAGACCCTTTCCATTTGGCCGACACGAGTTTCTCGTTTTCGAGAATCTTGCTGACAGCCTCTTGGCGGAAAGACTGAAATCCATCTTGAGAATCGATTGTATATCCGCCGCATAGAACTTCTGGATAGCATTGCGTTTCGGCTCGAACGAGGGCGTCACTAACTCAGTTTCTGGCGTCCAGATTTCGGGAACAAGATGGAACCTGCTCGGAATGGAGTGGAGTCCAGCCTTTGCTATCAACTCGCTCAGATGGCCGCTAACAAACTCGCTAAGCAGCCGGTCGTTGCAAACCTCTCGCCTAAACTCCACGTCAATCAGCTCCTCGGGCTCAGGCTCGGGGCCAATAGCCATCTTGAGGTTGGCCTCTCCAGGTGACTTGAGCGCCAGCCGCCGGAGGTTTGGCACAACAAGCGCAATCACCACCCTCCTGTCGTCGCCGCAAATTGCGCAAACGTTATCCACGAACTGGCTGTTTCTCAGGATGTGCTCGATCTGGCTCAGCGAGATGAATTGGCCATCCACCATCTTGATCATGTCTGACATCGCAGAAATGATCTCAAAACTTCCGTTAGGGAAGACGCGCGCGATGTCATTAGTCCGGAACCAGGTGATGAAGTTCGAATCGACGTAGAAAGACTCGTTGGTCTGTCTCTGTCGCTTGTAGTATCCTTTGCTTACAACGTCGCCACCGATCACCATTCGGCCTCGTGGATAAGGACGATCGCTTGCTTTGAAATCCTCCCAGTCCTCTAGTCTAATTCTAGTGCCTAGAGTAGGACATAGGACTGAAGATGTGCTGAGAAGATTCTTCGAGTTGTCCTCCTTAAAAATGTTTCTGTTCACCTTTGGCGGCATCAGTTGCATGTTCGCGAAGTCCTCCTGCCCATCCTCTTCGCTGTCGTCTCGCCACTTTCGGCCAACTTTGAACCTGTCCGCGTCGAAGCGACGCTTGTAGTCCCAGCTATCGTTCACGGAGATTAGACTCACGACCGCCTCATCTGGCCCATAGAGCTCTATCACTGGTAGATTGACCATAAACGCGAAAAAATCTTTCGTCTCTGAACAGTCGGTGGCTCCATTGCAAAGGATGCATTTAAGATTTGTTCCAAATAACTTGGTCAGTCTAGAGCAAAAGATTTTGTCCACAATGGGTGTTCCGAAATGTTTCCGGGCCCAATATTTCTTGTACTCAAAGAGCACATAGGTGAGGATGAAACTGATCAGTGGGTTTGACTGGAGGCTGAGGTAGTTTTGTATGGAAACTCGGAGACGCTCGAGAATGTATGGCCTCGAGAGGAGAAAGGTGGGATTCAGCGCCTCTAAGTCGCTGAGATCCCGCTTGAACAGGTCTTTACCGTCAAAGAATAGGGTGTTTGGATTGCACGAGTAACCGATGGAACCGCCTCGGCTAAATACGCAAGTCTCTGTCATGAACTCGATCACGCTGTCCAGCGACAAAGTGGTGCAGTGGATGTCCCCTCCCTGAACCATTCCGTCCAGAAACAGGTAGTGGTTGCTGCGAGCTAGGTAGCCGTGCGTGAGCATGACAGCTTTTATCTGGCCTAAGCTGCCATGGGTGTAGACTATCATGGCGAGGTCGTTCGGTTGCGCAACATTTTTGCCCCCCAGGTTGAAGGCCTCAGTGTAATCGAAGCTTCGTCTGGATGAGAAGTTCATGCCTCTCAGCTCGTTGCAGTCGATCTCACCACTTTCAAACTTGAAACGTTGGCTCCCGAACAATCTTCTCTTTTCGCCAGAGGACCTAGAGTTGGCTGGCGCAATCGACCTTCGTCTAAGTGGAACACTCAGTGCACTTGTTGCGGGTGGAGAATCTGCTGTCAGAACGGTCGTCTTACAAGTCCTATGCACCAACTCTGTACCATTACAAACCTGGTCCAAACTGCCCAAATTATCTTGGCCGAGGAGCTTCGAACAAAACAACTCTACAGGATTCTCCACGCCAACTTCCTCGATCTGGCTGATGGAGAGCATCTTGTCCACGATTCCCTCGCAGGAGTCTCGTAGTTTTGCGAAAATAGGTTCCGAATAATCAACAGTGAATTGCCAATCGATGAGTACGATCATCTTTAGACGAAAAGAGCCTCCCTCCAGTCTGATGGTGTCGAAGAGCCGACAGAGCTGGTTTATCCTGTCGCAGGAGGTGAAGAGGGTCTCCACTTCGGACTCCTTAAGTATGGAGCAGAGCGAGCTTTCGTCGTCCACTTCGGGCGCAACCACGAGTTGGGCCGCCAACTGGAAGCAAGCTTGCGAGGCGCAGAACCACTCCAAGCTGGTGTTGGCCAGAAACAGCACCTTGGAGCTGGGCAACAGGGAGTGATAATACAAACCGGACGCAATATCTTGAACTCTCCTGCCAACTTGCTCGTAAGTGTACCAGGTGTAGTCGCTCCTGAAACTCTTTTCCTGCAGCACAGGCTGCCCTTCCTCGTTTTGGGTGAGCACAGGACAGGTGACAACTGCTCTGTAGCCAAGACAAGCTCGGCTGCTGAACTCTCTCACGGAGTTGGCAAATATCTCGCCTAGTGTGGCGCCCATGTATCCGCACGAGCGTTGGCCCCTTTTGGTATTTGATGAGTCTTGCCTGTCAGTGTTGCACAAGTGGCTTGGCTTGTTTGGCTCGAGGTCGGTCTTTATCCAGGTGTTGATGTCGACCCGCTCTGATCTTGTCCTCTGCGCCTCTTTTGCGCGTCTGTCCGGCCTCTGGATAACAAAGTAAATTGGCAGACTGATAATGTCATAGATGAGGAGGAGAAACTTGATCGATCTTATCAATAAGTTTGCGATAAAGGACTCAGTCCGAATGTGTAGCTGCGGAACGTTAATATTGCCGCCTGGTTTCCTTCCGATGGTGCCATCTCTGCTATCGTTGAATATTTTGTAAACCATCTTTTCATTACACTGCAAACTGATGGGCTAGTTTTAGAGAAAACTTGGGTTGGCTAGCGCTGAGACAGAGTCCCTCACTTGCCTCTCTTGCTTTCTCTCCACTTCCTTGTTTTCAATCTGAGAGAAGCACAGAACTTCCGCCTCTCAATGCAGCGAGCTATATCCCCCACTTGTCAACAAGTTCATTGCGTGCGAGTGTCAAGTTTGAGCTAGCGACCAACCGAGCTCGACTGCAGACGGGAGCTCGGCTCATGATAGCGCAGTCCGATTTGTAAGACATCAAACACGAACGAGAGATAATTGGACAAGTTGGAAAGGGCAGTATGGTAGTTTGGTCGCAAATTGAAACAAACCTCAAGAGCATTTTACTTATAGTTGAGAATCGTTGGTGTCTGGTAAAAATATAAATATCTGGCGAATCTACTCAAAGTCACGTGGCCTTCCGCTTCACGAGATGACTTATATCGTCGACAGGTTTTGATTTGTCGGAGCAAACCTTTCTAGCCTCCTCGTCCTCTTGTTGCATCTCGTCTCGCGTCCTCTTGATAGCTTCGGTGCTTTTGGTTCCGTCCTCCTTGCTGTCATCTAGTCGCATGGTCATGTCTGGCAGGAGCTCCTTCAATTCGTTTATCTCCTTCTCATACGAACCAACGGCGACGGTGTCTTGAGCCACTTTCGCCTTTTCGAGATCTTCGCTTAGGGAGGCGATTCGCCTCTCGATCACATTAATGGCATTTTGAAAATTATCGTTGGCACTCAGGGTGTCGGATTTGAAGGAATGAGCCAAGCCCAGGTTGTAATATGTGAGTGCAATAAGCCTGTCATTCGGCTCTAGGATGGCAGTTCGGATTTTTAGACATTCCTCAAGGATACTAACTGCGTTGTCGTTGTTGTCCCATTCTATGCTGATCTCGCCTATTTTCTGTAGAGTTTCTGCTAGCTTTAGGCGACCATCTAATGACTCATCAGTCATGTAAAGCCTCTTGGCGAGACACAGAACCTCCCAGGCGATTTCGATCGTGGTGGCCTCCTCGTTGTCAGTTGCCTCATCGTCTTGACTCTCAGTGTCGCCACCCAGTGTGTTGCTGGTGGCTGGTTTTGGGGTAGCAGAACTAGATGATGCTTGGGGCGCCGGGATGTCCTGGTCCATAGCAGAGCCGTTTGTTGTTTTGTCGTCCGAGTGCCCCTCGGTTGATGACTGGCCGTTTACAGTCCCATTTTCAGTGGCCTGCGTAGGGGCACTAGTTTTGCTTGAGTCAGTCTCGTCCTCCTTCATCTCGGGCTTCTCATCGAGTCCGTTCTTATTCTTTGTGGCCTCCTCTCCATCCTCCTCTCCTCCTTCCTCCTCCTCGTCGTACTCCTCATCATCAACCCCCTCCTCCTCCTCCTCCTCCTCAATCCCGGCCTTCTTGATCAACCTGTCTGTCCCTGAACCAGCCTCAAGGTTTGCCAGCGCGACAAGAGCGAGTCCGTATTCGAGATAGGCGTCAGCGCACTCGCGCTTGGCAACCCCGTAAAATGCATCGAAAAGTTGGCACGCTTGCTCGAGACAATCGGTGGCCGATTGGAAGTCCTCGAGAGCCATAAACCTCTTTCCCTGCACCATCAGACTGTTGGCTTCCTCCAGGACTGAGGCGTCACCTTGTTGAGCCATTGTGGCGCCCAGGGAGTGGGGACAGTAGGGAAGCTTCCGTCGGTCGAGTTAGTTCAGGCTAGAGTAGACACACAGTATGACGTGAGTATGGGTGGCCGATTGCGGGAAATACTTGAGTAAGGGAGACCGATTTGGCGGCTTGGTTGTCAAAATAGAGGCGCCGTGTTTGTTTTTCGCGAGACTGCCACCAAGAGAAGGAGGGCGCTCAAGCCGTCGCGCGTGTGCTCGTATCGCCCGAGTTTTGGCTCGTATGACGTGTCAGAGTGGCGCCAATTTTAAAAGCGACAAAAAATCGCCAAGTTTTTCAAGACAAAAAGTGCCTCTCCCTGGTGTCTATTTTTGGTTTTGTCAGAACATCACAAAAAACGAATGGACAATGGACAAAGCAGGTAAAAGATTGGCAGTCTATCCAGCTGCAAACATTTGACAGGAGGCCAGATAGGCACCTCACAAAACTCGGCGTGCCGAAAGGAACTCAGTGAGGGGGGTCGATGTGGCAAGCAAGCAGCGTTCAGCTAGGAAACAGGTGGACTGCCTTGTTCAGCAGTTTGGTTTATGTAGGAGAGTTTTCAATCGTATCACAGCTTAGTTATGTCAAAATTGGCATTGAGTGTGTGTGAAAATTGGGCAGCTAATTGTGCATAAATCTGAGGTGCTCTTGAGCCTTGGGGTGTTGTTGCTGTTGCGCTGGTTGGTCCTGAAGCCGGTGCTGGTTGCCCATTGAGGTCTTGTAGGCGCTGACCGCGCTAGGTGAGGCGAACAGGTAGTGGCGCGGCGTGGAGGCGCTTGCGGCCGCAACAACAAGGCCCGCGGAGGCCGCCGACGAGGACGAGGACTGAGTTTGGCTGAGATCGTTGGCTTGCTGTCGGTGGTTGGCGAGGCCAGACGACAGGGGCTGGACGTAGCTTGAGCTCTGTCTGCACTCCTGCTGGTGCTGAGATTCTAGCGCGTAGGGAAGGCTGCCAGCCGGTGGCCACTGGTGCTGGAGGTGGAGTTGGTGCTGCAAATGGTGCTGGTGCTGATTGTGCGGGCTGGCAAGGAGTTGTTGCTGGTCAGCGGCCGGAGGCTGACATTTGAAGGGGTCGACGACGGTGTGGGTGCGCGAGTTGGCCAGCTGGCCGGTGCTCACTTTGGCCAGGTTTGCTGGTCCGATTTCCTCGTAGTAAGCGGAGGAGGAGACGTAGGAGGAGGCTGAGGAGGGCGCGTTCAGGGGCAAGTGGGCGCCGGCCGTCTGGCGGAGGCTGGTGGTGTAGCCGTTCTGGTAGTGGCTCTTGTAGGCTGAGGAGGCCGCGCCGGCGAGCGAGGCGCCCAGCACTCGGTGCTGCACTGGCCGGCCGGCGCTCGCGGCCGACAGCCAGCGCCTTGGCTTGAGCCAGCCCGTCCAGCTGGCCCACCTTGAGTTGGCGGCGAGCGCGTAGCTCTGGGCGGGCGCCCCGGACAGGTGGGCCGCGTATAGTTGTTGGTGGGCCTTGTAGGCGTGGCAGGCGGGCTGGGTGAGGCCGATGATGGGGTTGGGCTGGGCGGCGCGCGCTTGGTCCGCCAGTGGAGCGGGCTCGGCCGAGTCGACGAGCGGGCCGCCTGGGGGGCCGCACTGCTGCTGCTGCTGCTGCTGGCCCAAGACGGGACCGGCGGCCGCGAGGAAGCCCTGCTGCTTCTTTGCGGCGCGCGAGTTTGCGGACGCCCGCAAGATGGCGCTGGCGAGGAGGGTGGCCAGCGAGACGAGGAGGAGCGCGAGGCCGAGCAGCATGAGCGCGCTTGGCCATGGGAGGCCCTGTTTTGGTTGCGAGTGTTGGTGCTGCTGCGGCTGCGTTTGCGTCTGAGTGCTCTGATGGGCGTTTATGTAGGCGGGCGCAGTGGCCGCCCCCTGCGCAAGGCCGAGCGAGTCGAGAAGCAGGAGCTCGTTTGCCTGGCCCTCCAACTGGCCGCCGCCTCTGGGTTGGTGCCGCTGCCTCTGCCTCTGCTCCTGTTCCTGTTCCTGCAGCTGCGGCCAGTGAAAGTCGGCCAGCGAGCTCATGGGAGGGACTTGAGTTTGCGAGTTCGTGAGCGAGACGAAGCCAAAGTGATCACAGCGGCACACGTGGTTTGTTTGGTTCAAGTTGAGAGTTTGGCATCTGTTTGGTTGGCTTGTGTTATCACTGAGCGAATTGCATTGTCTCTGCTGCGCCGGCCACTGTTGCTCCTGTTGGCCGGCCGAGCGCTCCTTGAAGTGGAAGCTAATTGGCCACTGGGCGAGCAGGTTGGCCAGCTTCACCTCCGGCCGGCCGCTTGCGTGTCCGCCGAAAGCGTCGCCGCTCTCGTCGGCCAGCGCGAACACTCCTGTGCAGGTTCAGTGGATGGTCGGTTGGTTAGTTTGGCTCAACTCGGCCCATGACTAATGGGCGGCTTGTCAGCCGGGCGGCCGGACGCCCGAGGTCAGCGCTCGCGTCCAGCGCAATCAATCAATGCGAGGCTCGAGAGTGGAAACATGTAAAGAGATCTGTCGCTCGCCTTTGTTCGCTCAAGGCCCCTCTCAGCCTGGAGCTCGCTGCCGGCTGGCAGATTAATTAGCGCGCTTAGCCCGCCAGTCGGCCGCGCAGGTCGGCCGAGTTGGGAGCAATAAAGAGGCGCAATAAAGCGCCTGTGAGAATGCTTGGACACTCTTGGCCGGCCGACGCTGAGAATGGCGCCCGCAGTTGGAGCGCACGGCTGGCTCTGCGCGCCGAGGCCGCTCGCTCGCCGCCGCCGCCGCCGCCCCAGTCTGCAGCGAGCGCCGACCCGCGGCCGGCCAACAATCCATCATCGGGCTCAGGTGGCGAGCGGCGAGCGGCGAGCCAGCCGGGCAGCAGGATGGCCGCCGATCAACTGGAGCGGGAGGCCGAACTTGAACTTGCAAAATTGTATCACCCGCGAGAACAATGATAACTGGCGGCCCACTCGAGCTGGCGGCTGAGCCTCGGCCGCAGCCGCAGCCACAGCGGCAGCGAGCGGATCATCGGCGGCGGCGCTCGCACTTTGCGGCAAACACAATGTGTGATTTATCACACTCGCCCGCCGCTCTCCTTTGTGGCGGGCGCGCCGCTCGAGCTCCAAATCAGACCCAATCTGCTCCACTTCTCCGGCGTGACGAGCGCCTCTCTGGCCGCCGCCTGCAGAGGAGTGGACTGCACCGCTCTTGGTTGGATTGGATTGGATTGGATTGGATTGGATTGGGCCATCGATCAAGGGGCGCACAATGGGCGACACTTGTGCGCGTTGCAAGCGGGCGGCGCTGGGAACAAGACGCTCGCAGCGAGAGCGAGCGAGTTCAATTAGTTAACCGGCCGCTTGGGCGCCCAATCAGCCGTTTGGCCGGCAAGCGAGTGTCAATGGGCCACACACGCGAGCTTTCCATTAGCATCCGGCGGCCGAGCATGAAAAATGAGACTTCCTGCCTGCGCGGCCACCAAGCTCAACTTACCAAAGACTCGCGAGCTCCATTGTTGGTCGGCGGCCAGAGCGGCGCCCTCGGCGGCGCTGCTCTCGGCGCCGGACTCGAGTTTGAGCTGGAGCAGCGAATAGTCTGGCTTCCTCGCCTCCAACAGGAGCAGACGGCTCATGCCTGGCGGGCGGACGGGGTTCAGGTTAGTTGTTTGCTCTTCGAATTCGTATTCGTACTCGTCTTTGTCTTTGTCTTTGTCTTTGTCTCTGTCTTTGCCTTCGCCTAAAACTCTAGCTGAGCCTCTCGCTGAGCGCCAGCACACTTACCCCTGGCGAGCAACTCCCGCAACACGGGCAGCCTAATCCTCAGCTCGCCGCCCTCCTCGTCCTGCGGCTCCGCTCGCAGCCGCACACTGAGCTCGGCCGGCTCGCCAGCCGCCGCCGCCACTTCCTCAAGCTCAGCCGGCCAGCTTATCACGGTGAGGCCGGCGCGGAGGTTTGGCCGGCGCAGGGGCTCCCACTGCGCCCGGCTCGCTTGCGGCGAGCGCGCGCCCGCCGCCAAGACGCCGGCGTCGCGCAGGTGGCCCAGGAGCCTGAGCTCGAGCTTTCGCCTTTGCTCGGCGGGCTGCAACTCGAGCCAGGCCGCTCGCTGCGAGCTGTCCAGCAAACTCGAGAGGATGTCGGCAAAGCGCGCGAACAACTCCTCGAGTGGCCGCCCGCTCGCCTGCTCGTCGCCGCCGCCGCCGCTCGCGGACACTTGCGAGCGCTGCCAGCCGGCGCCGAAGGAGAGGGCGGCGCTTGAGCGGAACTGGGCCAGCGTTTGGCTTAACATGATGTCAATGCGCTTGAGGTCCTCGCTGAAGAGCTCCTTTGTTCGAGCCATGAGCGCAAGCTCGACCAGGAGCTTGAGTATGCGCTCCGCCTGCTTCCGGCCGGACTCGCTAGCCGCCGGCTGCTTGCCCGCAAGCTCGAGCGCCTGGTCGAGCTGGCGCGCGAGCCGCAGCAGCCAGTTCGACTTGCACTGGCTGAAGTCGGCCGACCAAGCGGGCCAGAAGCGCGCCCGCTCGGCCTCGCAAAGCCAGCTCGCCCTTCCGCTCGCGCCCTCGGGGCAGCTCTGCGTGGCCAAGTGGCCGAGCCGCGTGTAGTTCCAGTGGAGGTTGCGCGCGCTCGTCTGCGGGCCGCACACCTGTTGCGGCTGCTCCTCTATCACAGTGAGCGGCTCCTCGGCCGCCTGTTGCTGCTGCTGCTGCTGCTGGCGCTCCGCCTGCTGAGCCGGCTCCTTGGCTCGCTGCGGCTGCGGACTGGCCGGCTGGAGTTGCGTCTGAGTCTGCGGCTGCGGCTGCGGCTGCGTCTGAGCCTGATTCTGAGTCTGCTGCTGCTGCTGCTGCTGCTGTCCGCCTGCTGGCCGATTCAATTAGCGGCCGGGTTTGTTTGGAGGGAGGAGGCGCTGTTAGTGGTGGCGCTTTGAGTTGGGCGCAAATTGAGCCGTCTAGATGCGAGCAGGGCCGCGCGTGGGCGCCGCCTCAGAGACGATCGCACGAAAGGTGGGCGCCGCGCGCGCTATGCAAATGAAGGCGCAGGAGACAATGCAGATTGTGAGCGGCGATAAGAAGCCAGAGGTCAGAGTTGGCCGATTGTTGTGGGATTGCGAGCTCAGCCTAAAACCGCAACCTGCCCGGCCGGATTTGCTTTGCTTTGGCAAGACTAACGCGCGCGAATTAATTAGCGGCCCAGCTAGTCGGCGAGAGCTCGCGTTTTAGTCTAAATGGGATTTTGAAGGCAGGCGAGGGGCGTTTGGCGTCTCGCTGGCTGTGGGCGCAAAGGTTAATCAAATTAGGACGGCCGCCAGCCTTCGGATCGGATTTCTGGCTGCGAGCTGAGCGCTGATTGAAATTCGCGGCAGTCTGGCGGGCGGGCGAGCGAGCGAGCTGAGAGTATCACTGCGCGCGCAACCTTGAGCGCGGCCCATGATCGATGGCGGGCGCGGAGAGTGGCGGCCGCAGCGAGTTGCCCGCGGGCGCCAGCTTGGGGCCGCCGCTCGCCAGGCGGCGCCAGGGAGCCGGGCGGTCCGCTTGTGGGCGTTGACAACGCGAGCGGGGCGCATTACGATAATTGAGCTCGCTCGCCGAGACCGCAACTCGCTCGCTGGCCGGCCAGGCTGGCCAGAGCTAATTGGGCTGGCCGCCTTTGGGTCTAGGCGGGCGGCGTTGTTCTCGGCGCGATTGTTTGCTCGCCGCCTGTTTGCTCTGGCCGCGCAAACTTGTTCTCGCGCCCGCTAATGGAGTTCGAGTGGCGCCGCCAACAAGTGTCCGTGCTGCCCGATCGGCGCCGGCCGAGTTCACTGGCCGGCCGGCCGCCCGCAGTGGAGCGCCGACTGGTGGGGCCGCCGGCTGCGAGCGACTACTGTGCGCCGGCCGACCACACAGCTCGCGCACCTGGGCGCAGGCGGCGCAGCTCCGGCCGGAGGGGCGGCCGAACAGCATGGCGCTGGCCCAAGTCGGGCGCAGCTCGGATGTCAATCACCGGCCAGATATGGAAATCAGACGCTCGGCCGTGAGAGAGGACTGACGGGCTGCCATTAGCCGAGCTTGGTGGTCGAGCGCGGCGCTTCTTCGGGGGCTCGCCGCTGGTGCGGCTGCGCGCGGGGCCCCAGCCGGCGGCCGCTCAATTAGCCGGCGCAAACTAATGGCGGCTCGCCCAACTCGGCTAATGAAACAATTGCAGCCGCGAGAATGATAATTATTTGCTAGACTTGGCCGCCGCTCGCTCTTGGGCGGAACCGAACGCTGGCCGCGGGCGCAAGGCTGGCCGTTTTGTTGGAACTTAAAGTGGCGCTTTCGCAACCGAGAGCGCCTAAGTCGCGCCCGATATTCAAATTCAGGAGGCCGCGAGCTGGGACTTGCGGCGGGCCGAGTTGCGCTCTGCTGAGCCTCGCTCGACTAAACTTGAGCTCGGCTTGGCCCAGACGGAGCGAGCAAAGCCGAGCTGAGCCGAGCCGAGCTGAGCCGAACTCGAGCCGGCCGCAATGGAGCCTAATCTCGCAGGTGGAGGCTAATCTGGCCAACCAAGTTGAGGCAGGAGCTGCGAGCTCCGCACTTGTCCGCTCCGAGCGAAAGTGAGCCGGCCGCCGCTCGGGGACCAGAAGTCGGCGAGCCATCGATCATGGGATTAGGCGGCCGCCTTGAATGACACAGGCGCGCAAACAGAGCGCCTCCAAACTCACCTTCAGCGCAGTAGTATTGAACCTCGAGGTACTGGCCAGGCCGAGCGGAAGTGGGCGCATCAGTGTGGCGAGCGGCGCGCGCAGGTTAATTGAATGTGGCCGGTCGGTCGTCGGTTGTTGTTGTTGTTGTTTGGGCGGCGGCCAGGCGGCGAGTTGGGTTGGACACGCGAGTTTCGGTCGGGGGTTGTTTGTTTGTGATTGATCATTCAGCAAATTGATCATTCGATTGTTGCGTTTGCGGCGGCCGTCAACAGGTTGCGGGCGGCGGAGTTCGAGGGGCGAAGGTTAGCCGAGAGTTGCGCTGTTTGAGCTGGGAGCTGCTGCTGCTGCTGCTGCGGCGGCGGCGGCCAACAATGATCGCTTACCTTGGGAGTGCCCTCGCAAGGATCGTCGAAGAGCTCCTTGGAGACGACCGCGCTGCAGTTGGTTAGCTTGTTGCACCTGGCGCATTCGGGAGGAGATGGGTGAGTGGCTTGAAGTGGGCGAAGTTTGGCTTTGGGGGCAGCATTGTGTTCGTTGCCAGTTGCGCTCGGCCGGCCCAGAGAGGGCGCTCGAGTGGCCTGCCGCTCGCGGAATGATAATTAATTCGGCCGCCTAGCTGTTTGCTCGGCCCTTGAGCTGAACTCGGACAACAGGTGGCTGTCCAGCGCGAGAATCAATCATCGATTCGATGCGGCGGCGGCGGCGGCTGGCCGGCCGGCGCGCATATGCAAGCGGCGGCCGCAAATGGATCCGCCGACCTTGGCCGGCCAACTCTTGCCGGCGCGGCCAAGTTGGCGGCCGCTCTGCTCAGCGGGCGGCGCGGCCGCAACAATGCCAACCGGGCGACACTTACCTCGCCTCCATGATGAGGAAGGCGCGAAAGGAGGCGCATTGGACGCTGAGGTTCGAGTGGCCGAGCTCGTTGCAGATGCTCAGGCTGAAGCGGCCGTAGTTTGCGCGCACCAGGTGGATGAGCTTGGCGTGCTCGCAGCTCAGGCTGAGCTCGTTTCCCTCGCAGGCATAGGTGGTCTTGTAGTGCATGTGCTCGCGTTGCTGGCCTGATGGTCGTTTGTTTGGTTTGTTGTTCGGCCGGCCGGTCGGGTCAGTCGGGCAGATTGGAGGCGATAAGAGTGGGGTGAGTCGGTTAGTCTTGCCTCCCTCTCCTTCGCCTTCTCCGTCTCGATTCGAGCGCTCGCCGCTCCATTTGCATGCCGCTATCTCGCCGAGACCATCGACGTTATCGACGGGCCGGCCGAGGGGGCGCGACACTTTACCTGGACGCGGCTTGAAGGGTGCGGCGCGCGGAGGGCCGCTCGAGTTGAAGTTGCTCTTCACCAGATGGAGGAGGAGCTCGCCTGTTGCCGGGCTGCTGGCCTCAGGTCGCTCGCTCGAGTTCGAGCTCGAGCTTGGACCCAGCTCGCCCGCCGCAAGCCTCTGGTTGGCCTGCTGCTGCTGCTGCTGCTGCTGGCTGGCCCCGCTTGGGGGCGCAAGCACGAGCAGCAACAGGAGCACACTCGCTGGCCAGAGCAAACCAGCTCGCTCGCTCGCAAAGCTCCCACGCTCGAGGGGGCCCATCGGCCATTGACTCGCGAGGCCAACGAGCCGACAAGGCAAACCCATTTGGGCTTAGCTCGCTTCTCGCTCCTCTCGCCCGCCCAAAGTGGCTCTCACTCTCTTCTATCCTCTCTTCTCGCTGCTCACTCGCTTCTCAACTGGGCCGCTTGCTCGGCCTTCATCTCAGGTGGAGGGATGCAAAGTGGAGGCCCGAGGTCGGCACTTTCGGCGCGGCTCTCTGGCTGGACGGCGAAAACTTGGAAGCTTGGGGATTTCTGGCTCGGCCGTTTGCTGCGTCTTGTTTTGTTTGTCCGTTTTGCCAGGTTCAGGCCGAGATTTGATCGCACAAGAGATTGCGCTTCACTTGAGTTGCTCTCGGCGGCGCTGCCGTTGCCGTTCTGCGCTCGGCCGGCCACTCGCTCGTCGCCCCGCTCGCGAGTGCGCTCGGCCCTGCTCGGCGGGGGACGTGGACAGGCGCATGCGCCGCGCCGCTTGCGCTCATCAGTGCGCCACCTCGCGGCCGCCGCCAGCCGGCCGGGCGAACTAATTTGCGCGACGGCGGGCGGGCGGGCGGGCGGGCGGCGCGCGAGTGGGCGCGCCGGGCCCGGGACCCGAAGACGGGTGCGCTCCAAGCGGAGGAGGCCGACGCTAAGGAGACGCCGGCGGCGCGGCAAGGCTCGCCTGGCGCGCCGCCCGGAACAGGACTGGCGGCGGCAAGGGGCGCGTGTCTAATGGAGCAAAGCAAACAAGCTGCCCGCCAAGACGAGACCAATCGGGCCGAAGCGGAGCGGGAACAATACTGGCCGCTCGGCCGGAATTGTTGCCTGCCAGTCGGCGGCACTTGTTGCACTTGATTTGCACGGCCGGCCGACTGTGTCCGCGCTGGGCGCCGGCCGTGCAGTTCCAGTGGCTTATTTCATTATCATGATTAGCAATCGTAATTGCGGCCGCCCGGGCCGCCCGGCGCTACCGACTGGCGGCGGCCGAAGTCAATGGGCCCGCGGCGAGCGAGCAGAGGCGGCGGCGGCGGCGGCGGCCAGGTGCTCGGGGCGCCGGCGCCGTTTGAGCCTCGAGAGGTCGGCGGCTGCGGCCTCCAATGACACTGGCGCGGCCATATGGAAATGATTTGGCCATTGTTGGTTTTGGTCCAACAAGTTGAGCGGAGTCGGGGGGCTAATTTAGTTTGCTGGCCGCCGCCTCTGCGGCTCGAAGCGGCCGCGAACTCTTCCGCCGGCCGGCCGGCTGAGACAAGAGGCCGCCGCCGCCGCCGCCTCTGCCACACGCAACCAGACTGGCCGCCGCTCGGACGCAACCGTCTGCGCCTCGGCCGGCCGAGCGGCGGACACGCGATTCTCGCAGGTGAGCGGCGGCCATTGTTGCCCATTAGATTATCGGCGCCAGCGAGCGCGATCAATCATTGGCGCCGATCGGCGGCCTCGCTTTTGCTCCCTCCGCGCGCCCGGCCGCAGTGACGCAAAGGCCGCTAATGAGAGGCTCTAATGAACAGGCTGAGAGGCGGAGGGGCGGAAATCGTGCTGGCGTCCGGCAGCAGTTTGCGCAGCAGCTGAGCGGCGGCGGTCAGCTCAAAGCGGCCGCTCGCAGGGGCAACCTGCAACACGTATCCTCCTCGAGCCGCTCTCATGAATATCCATTGTTGTGGCTGCGCTCGCTGGTGCGCGCGTGATTGGCCAGATTTGTCATGGAGTTGGCCGGCCGAGCGTGGAAGTGGAAGTGGAAGTGGAGGTGGAAATGGAAGTGGGCCGGCAGCGCACGAGTGTGGCCGCCGCAGCCGCCGCAGCCGCCGCCTCCACGCCTGGTGGTCGGGCTGGCACTCCAGCTGGCGGCCGCCAGTTGCGTGCGCTGGCCGCCGCCGGGCCCGCTGGTGGCGCTGGCGGCGCCCATTTGTTTATCCAGCAACTTGAGCCAGCCGGCTTATCGGCGCTCGCCGCCAATCTGGCCGGTAAGTCACGGGCGCAGGCTAATGAAAACAAACCGCGGCCACAGGCGCGACGAGTGGGGGCGCCGAATTCCTGGAAGGCGGCCGGCGTGTCTCGGCCGGCGCCTGTCACCCGACGCGCCGTTCTCACGCGCACTTGTTCCTCTCGGGCGGCCGCATTGATACTCGGGCTCGGCTTGCGCAACTTGCGGCGGTGCCGATGGAACTGTAATTGTGGCCGCGGCCGGCGCCGCAGTCCGAGCCTGCGGCAAGGTGAGCGCGAACAATGAGACATAAAACGAGCGTTGCTCTCGGCCGGCCGGCTGGCCAGCCAGCCAGCCAGCACGGCCGCCGCCGCCCCTGACCACGACGACAAGCAGAGCCAGAGCGGGAGCAAACCTGAAACCGAAACAACAACGACAAATGACAGCCGGACAAAAGGCACCAATTTGTTGGGCCGGCCAAGTGTGTGGCCGCCGCCGCCGCCCGCCCGCCAGCCTTTGTCTTAGCTGGCGGGCGGCGGGAGGGGCGGCCGAGCGGGGAGCGCGGAGGCGTGGCGGCGGGCTGGCCGGCGGGGGCGGCCGAGTGTTGAGTTGCAAGTTGACGCTGGAGCGCCAATTAAGCGGCGCGCTCGCTTGCGCAACCAGACCGCTCACGTCCAATCAATTAGCCTGAGCAATAACTGCACTCTGATGGCTCGAGTCTCGCGGAAGCCGCGCTTGCTTCCAATTAGCGGGCCCAGCGGCCGGCCGGGCGGCCACACACTCGCATCCTCGGCCGGCTTTCCGGCCGCTTAATTGGCTTCGGCGCGCCAGCAGTCCCAAGCGGGCAACTTGTTCCAGACTTGAGCTCGGCCGGCCAGCCTCAAGATGGAAGTAAAACTTTTATTATAATCAGATTCGGGCGGCAGCACTCGTCGGGCTCATATCGTTCGGCTGGCCGCCAGTTGCGCTCGCCGGCGAGCGCCAATAAAAGCGGCCGACTCGGGGCGGCGGCGCACCTGCCACAGGGAGGCGCGTTTTGCGCGACGAGCAGGGCGCCGCCTGGCGGGCGCCCGCAGAGTTGCGCCGAACGGGCAGCAAATGCGAATTGTGGCCAATTGGGCCAGCGGCGCCATTGTCTTGGCCTAAACTCAACACTGCTCATTGTAGTAATGGCCGCGCGCTGCCCACTGTCAATGGAGGCCGCCTTTCAACTCGGCCGGCCGCATCCTCAGCGCCGAGCGTCCGCGCTCACCTGGCCGAGCGGCCACAATGGACAGTTAGCGGCCATATTTAACCACTCGTCAGAGCTGCGACCGCCTGAGCTCGGCCTGATTGGTATCAGTCCTAATCTGGCCAAGGTTATCTTAATTTGTCCGCCCGTCCGCCCGTCCGCCCAAACCAGCGCTCTGGCCCCGGCTGCGAGCGCCGCTCTCGCTCGCACTGGAGCCGCTGATAAGGGAGCAAACGAGCGCTCGGCCAGCAGAGTGAAGCCATCAAACGGGAACGCAGCTCCAGCTCCAGCTCGTGACTCGCCCGCCACTTTGCAAACCTAATCCAGCCAAGACGCGGCCGCTCGGATTCCAGCCTCACCGGCCAAATTCTTGAGCGCGCGCTCAATTGTTGGCCGCTTTGTTCCCCGCTGGCGGCGGCGGCGGCGGCGGCGGCCAGTGTGGCTTACGGGCCCGCCAGCCCGGAAGCAGAGCGGAGGCAGCAGCGCCGCCGCCAAGAAGGAGAGAGTTCGGCCGGCTCCATTAATTAATCAGCTAATTGAGCGGCCGGCCGGCGAGCTGGCCATTGAGCGGCTCACCTGCGCGGCCACTTGTTGGTCAGCGCGGCCAAATTGAATTGCGGGCGCCAAGTGGGAGGATCGTGCTGCTCGATCGCCCCGTCGCGCCTGGCGCTCAAGGTCGCGCCGAGCGAGCTCAGCGCGCCCACAAAGGAAGCGAGCGGCCCGGCTGCCCTTTGATGGGCCTAATTGTTTCCGGCCGACCTGCCCAGCCGAGCAAAGCTGGCCAGAGCGGAGCGGAGCGGAGCGAAGTCGCGCCAGCCAGGCCGCCTGCAAAAGGGTGACCATCGCGTCCAGTTTACCTGCGAGCGCTGAGCGGCCATTGAGCCATTGAGATGCAAATGGAGCGCCGGCGCAAAAAGTGATGAGTTGATCGCAAACAACAAATTGAAGCCAATAATTAGGAGCTCAATCGATCGAGCGGCTGGCTGGAGGAGGAATTGGCCTTGTTGTTGCCGCTTAGCTCGCCGGCTCGGACTTGATCCATTTTTTCCATGCTCATCATAAGCTGTCACTCGGGCGCACTTGTCTTGTCAGCCTGACCAAGCGGCCACTTGATGGGCGAGCAAAGAATGGCTCGCCGGCCATTTGCCGCGGCTTTTCCGGCGCCGAGCGAGCAAACTGGCAATTTGCATTCAATTTTGCGGCTCGGTCAGAGAAGCCAAGAACAGATATAAACCTCTGGGGCGCTGTTTTGTTTCCAAATCGGGCACAGTGGCGCCATCTGTGGGCGGCGGGGCGCACAGATGGGAAGGGTGCGCCAGAGGGCCAGCAGAGTGGGCGCACCTGGCCGCCTCCTCGCTCTGCAAACTCGAGCTCGTTCACTCCTGAAAAGCGGCTAATTTTCTGATCAATTCATCGCACACACTTGCAGCCAGACTTGGCGCCCAGACGCCAGCGACAGGGGCGCGCGTTCGGCATCTTGATTGGGTCACGTAAGCCTCTGGCCGGCGAGCTCGGCCGAGCGGAAGGGCGTCTGAGTAAACAAAGAGCGGCCGAGGTTTTCTGGTTCGCGCGCCAGCTTGAGGCTGCCTCGCTTGGGGCGCAACGTGCGGCTGCTCGCACGAGTTGCGCTGGCTGGCTGGCCGGCCGGAGCCAATCGGGCGGCGCAAATGGAGCTCGCTCGTCGCTGGCCGGCCGATCTGAGGAGCTGTCGTCCGCTTATCGGCCATCCATTCACCTCAGGCCCATCCAGCGGCCAGCTGGCCGAGCGCGCGCCAGAACAGGTTGGCCGCGGAGGGCAGGCTGAGCGTTGCGCCAAGTTGGCGCCCGTCTATGGCCAAGGCCGGGCGGCCGGCTGGCTGCGAGGATCCATTGGCTTGCACGCAACGAGTTTGCGAAATGGAACTTTGCACGCAGATTGCCCGCAAGCCGAAGTTCACAGGCGACACCGCAATGCTTTTAGCGGCCGCCAAAGCGAATTTGATTTGCGCGCCTCTGAGCCGGCGAAGCTCGGCGGGCGCAGAACTCGAACGTTTTGCTTGAAACTAAAGCATGAAGCCAAGTTTTGGCCAAAATCGACTCTCGCAACGGCCGATCGATTATTGTTGCGCCATTGTGGACAGGTAAATTGCGGCCGGCCCATTGTTGTGCGGCGGCCATTAGTGTTGCGGCCGGCGGTGAGATATTTGGCGGCGTCAAATTATATCCTCCGCTCGCTGGCTCGCCAATCAGTTATTCATCGGCACTTTCGCCTCCAATTTGCGGCCGAGTTTTGGGGGGAGTTGGAGGCGAACGTGGCCCATTAGGGCGGCCGGACTTGCGGCTGGCCGGAGCGGGGCGGCCTCATTTGCATGCTGGCCGGCGCAGTCTTGGCGGCGCTCGCTCGTTAGCCGCGCGCCAACATCCACTTTCTTGAAAAGCGCAGCTCGCGGTTTTGCCGCCGGCGCTCGGCTCTCTGTGGGGGCGGCGAGCTGCGTTTGGCCGGCGGCTGTGGCGGCTGCGGCGGCTGCGGCGGCTGCGGCGGCTGCGGCTTAGGCCAGACATGAGCAGCACTGCCGGCGGCCAAGACGCGCCCAGTTTGCGCAATTTGTCACCGCCAGACTCGTCGCGCGCAGCCGCCAACTCCCAAAGGTAAGTGGCCTCTCGCCGGCTCTCGTCGGCGCGCCAAAGCGAGCGCCAAATTCAATTCAGTTCGGATGCGAGCTTTGCGCGCGCAAGTCGATGGGCCGACTCGAGGCCGGCCGATGAGCGATGGCGGCGAACGTGACTCGAATGGAGGAGCCGGCGCGTGTGCGCGAAATTGAGTGCGCCGCGCCCGCTGGGCCCAAGAGCGGCGGCGGCGGCGGCGGCAAGACGAGCGGCCGCCCGGCGAGCTCGCTGCGCCTGATGATGATAAATTGCCAATCGATTGCGCCGCCGCTTCCGGTTGGCGCAGCCGGCGCCCCCCTTGCGCGCGCGAGCTCGAGCTTGGGCCGGGCGCAACTTGATACTGGCGGGCCGAGATTTTGTGGTTTGCGCGCGCGCTGCAAGTCAATAACTGTGAGTGACGGCCGACAAGCGGCGCTCGGCCGCCAGTTCGAGCGAGCGCCACTCGATCCGCGCCCAACATCCACGCGCCGCATCATGTCGCCGCCCGGCGCCGGAAGTGGCCGCCCGCTTTAAAACAATCGATCAGGCGGCGGATCCAATTTAGCCGGCGACAGTAATGAGCGCCGGGCCGCCATTTGTCTGCGCGAGTGGGCGATGTCGCGCGAGATAAGCGGGCTGCGAGCTCGCCGTCTCGGCCGCCCCTCGCCTTCCGCCCCCCCCCGCTCGGCCCGTTCCGCCCGCCATCAAGCCAGATGCGCGCCCCAGATAAGCGCCAAGATCGCATCTGGGCGCCGGAAGTCGCCAGTCACTCGCGAGCACTCCTCTCGCGCGCGCGCGGCGCCGGTTAAACGAGGTTCCGGTTTCACGCGCAGCCCTGCAACCGGAGCCAACGCACCTGCAACTCTCGCTTTGCTCGCCCCTCTGCGCTGAAAAGGAGCGCCGGGCGGCGGACGATCGGCCATCGATGGCAGCACAAATTAGCATGAAATTTCAATCTGGCCGCCATTGTTCGCCCGCCAGCCCCAAAGGCTCCTGATTTGGGGCTTCGCGCGCGAGCTAAGCGGATCGGCGGCCAGTTTGTTGCAGTGAGCGCGAGTTTGAGCTGGCATTTGAACTGGAACTGGAACTGGAGCTTGAAATCCAGCCGCCGGCTTTGGGCCGCCAATTTGCTTGGTCGCGCGAGCTCGGGCGGCTCCTCAATGCGCAAATAAATGCGCATCCATCGGGCAAAATCGGCGATCAAGATTATAAGATTATTAAAATGCGCGCCGCCCGCGAGCTGGCTGAGCCGCCGGCTTTGCCTCCTCCCTCAACGCTCGCCGCGTCGGCCGGCGCCCAGTTGCGCAGGCGCCCGCAGACGCGACGAGCGCCGCGCAAGCAACCCGCCCTCGGCCAGCCCAAAACCCCAAGGCTCAGCTCCATTTCCGGCCGCCGAGCGAGCGCAAACAATGACCGGAAGCGCGCTCAACTTGTCGCAGGGCAGCGCGGCCGGCGAGGTGGAGGCGCGCGGGCGGCTTTGGACCGGGCCGGCGGGCAGCTTTTAATATTCCGCTTCCGTCGCGTCGAGCTTAGCGGCGGCGGCGGCCCAGGCTGAGGCTGCGTCCGCGGCTGAGGCGCCCCAAGACGGGCGGCAATTCTTTAACTGGCCGCGAATCATCGATCAAGAGCGACTCTCGAGGGCGGCGCAGCGACGGGGGTCCCGCGCGCGCAACGGGCGCCGCCAGTGCCGCCAGCGCGGCCGCCGAGCGGGCAGCCGCCAAGTGGAGTTGGCGCTCGGACAGGAACAAGGGGCCAAATTAATTCACCCTCGTCTCACCTTGATTTGCTCTGGCCGGCGGCGGCTGGGCGCGGCGCTCGTTATAAATTCGGCCAATTGAATTGTTTGCGCGCGTCGGCCGGCGGCGTCAGGCGCGGAAGTGGGCGCCTGTGTTTGCGCGCGAGCTGGCCGCCCATTTGGGCCGAGTGGCGGCGGCGGCGGCTCGCGAGGAGCCGGCTGAGTCAATTAGGCCGAGTGGCGGCCGCGCAAGGCTGGCGAGCGAGCGAGCGAGCGAGCGAGCGGCGGCTGGTGGCCCAGTTGCGCCAGCCTTGCGCCTGTCGAAGGCTCAGCATCGCATGTGTCATTGTTAATCACGGCTGGAGGCTGGCCAACACTGGCGCCCATTCATCATGCTGGCGGCGGGCCGGCCAACAGAGTTGAGCCGCCCGCTCGGCCGGACAGCCGATAATTAAAACTGAAAAACGCGCCCGATTTGAGTGGCCGCTTTGGGCGCCGATGAATCATGCGGCGACTTCCGTTTGCGCGGACGGGCGCGCATGTGGCGCCGGCCGTCAGTTCCGGTTGCTCGACTCGCCGGACGCGACGACCGCGAGCTGCGCGCCGATTGGCCGCCCGGCTGGCTAATGGCGGCGCCCGAGTTGGGGCTGGAGACGGACTTTGGCGCTCGCTCGCCAGCCAAGTCCATTACGCCACTTGACCCTCCCAGCCCGGCGACAACTGGCCAGCCCTCGGAGGCGCCGACAGCTCCACCGGCCACCTGGCCACCTGGCCGGCTGACGAGCGACACAGCTTTACCTGACAGGCGGCCCTCGCGCCCATTAGGCCGCGCGCGCCGCCCCGAGGGCCCAGTAATGATTATTGATACGAGCGGCCGGTGTTTGCGCGCCGAGGATCAATCGACGGATGATCTGGCTGCGCCTCGCTCAGGTGCCGCATTTATTGAATTGGCCGCCGGTGGTGGCGGCGGCGGCGCGCAGCTCTCAGACGAGCGGCCGTCGCGCCAGCTCGCAGCCAAGCAACCGGCCGGAGCGGAAACGAAATTTATGAATGGATTAAGTGGGTCATGTTCGGCCGCCGTTCGTTCGCTTTGCTCGCCTTTGTCAGTCTGCCGCTCGCTGCCAATTGTCGCTCGCGCCGGCACAGACCAAATAAACTCGCTCTCCCGGGATTTGGACGGCCAATGTAAATTTGCGCCCAGACGAGCGGGCGGCCGCCGCTCGAGGGCGCCCATAATGAAGCCCCGAAGTGGCGTTGCGCAACGCGGCTTCCTGTTGAGCCGGCCGCCCAGAACAAGTGGAGCCGGCTCATCCGCACTAATGATCGCCCAAAACTCGCGCTTTGCCAATCTGGCCCCACTCGCTCGCTCTCTCCCTCTTAGCCTGATTAATGATAACAATAACTCTGCGTCCCCGGCACCCAAGTCGCCGCTTGGCCGCCGAGCGGAAGTTGGCGGCGCGTCGATGTGGCGGCCCACTGGCGCGCTGACTCATTCGCCACTTACCTTGGAGATGATGGTGCTTGTTGTTGTGCAATTGGACGCCCGAATGTTGGCTTCGCGCTTCTCGGCTGCCCGCTCGAGCGTCGTGCGCGCTCGAACAGGTTGGCCGCGCTTGGAGGCAGACTGCAAGCCAGGTGAGCCAGGCGAGTGGCCCGATTGCGGCCTTCATCTTTCCGCCTCCCTCGCTCGCAGCTCTCTCACGCTCGCGAGTCTGTCTGCGCGTTTGTCTCCGCTTGCTTGAGTGTTCGGAGCGCCCGTCTGTCTGCTCGCTGGTCGCTCTCGTCCGGCAGAGTGGCCACTTCTTGTCTGCTGCTCGCTCGCTCGCTCGCTGCCGAATCGCAGAGTTAGACTGACGGGAGTTGCGGCCGCTCAGCCCGCGCCGCTGACTCACGGCGAGCCGAGCGAGCGGCGCGCCTGCGCAACCGGGCGCCCGGGGCCGCAGCTGGCCGGCCGGTGGCGCCATCCAGCGGCAGCGGCGGCGGCGGCGGCGCCCCAGCGAAGGCTCGCCGCTTCGAGGGGCCAAGCGGGGCCGGAAGAGGCACGCAGAAGGCCGACCAGACTGGCGGCCCACTGAGAGTCTGCCGGTGAAGCCAAGCGGCAACTCCGCCGGCCGCTCAATTGTTGCTACCGAATCCATTCTCTGCTCCACTTCCTCTCGGCTGGCCATCTGTGGCTCTGGCAGAGTCACCTCCGCCCGAGCACAATGGGCCAGCGCGTGGAGGCTCGCACGCTTTCCAGGCGGCCCGCTCGTGGGCATTCCGCGCGGACTCAGCGAGCGGCGGCAAACTCGGCCCGAGTTCATCTTCTCCCAAAACAACAACAACAACAACAATAAGGAGACTAACTGACAGCCGAGGAGAGGACATTGAATTTAAAATGGCTCCCGCGCGGCCGCTTTGTGCCGCTGCCACAGGGCCCCATTGCTCTGCTCCGCGGCCTTTGTGGCGGCCATCCAGCCAGCGACCACAAATTAACAAAGAGCGCTCCCCTCGGCGCGCGTGCTTACCTGCGAGTTTGCGCAACCCCCACTTGGGCGCAGTTGGCCCACTTCGGCTGCTCATTTGGCCGCCAAACAAGCGCGACCGAGTGCGCGACAAGGGCACAGCGCGGCCAATGGGATTCCTCCGCTCGGCCAGAGTGGAGCCGAGCGGAGGCCAGTTTGCTGCCAGCCGCTGAGCCGACTTGCGCCCGTCAATCAGGGCCAGTCGGCCAGCCGCTCAGCCTGCCAATGCGGCCAGCCAGCCTCAACAAGTGCGCCGAGAGGGAAGAGTCGGCCCATTGACATTCGAGCGGCGTCGGCCGGGAATGCGTCGCTCGGGCGCAGAATGTCTTATCTGGCGCAAATCTGGCTGGCATAGCGCGAAAATGATACCTCGGCCGCCTTATCGGTCGCGCCCGCTTTACGAGCGGCCGAGTTCGCCCTCGAATCGGCCGGCGCCAGACGGATTTGGGCCGCGCGCCCCCTGCCGGCCACTCGCCCGCCAACTCCCAGCCTGCGAGCCCCCCGCCAGGTGTTTGCGCCCGCCGGCCTCCCACTTCAGCAAGCGGACCCGCGGGCTCGGGGGCGGCGAGCCCACTCGCCGGCTGCGAGCGGGGCGCCGCCTCGAGAGGGAGGCCAGCGGCCCTTCGCCTGGCCTCGAGCCGCCCCCTCGGCCCGCCCCTCACCCCATTGGGCACGCGGGCCGGCGGGCCGCCCGAGCGCTCGCTCGCCGGCCGCTTTGTCAAAACTGCGCCAGGCTGCAAGGTAAACAAAGCTCGCTCTTCGCTCCTCCAGCAACAAGAGGCTGCCGAGTGAAGTGGCCATTGTGTGTCCGCGCGCAGCATTTGCCTCCTCGAGTCCAATTTGCATTCTGTCTGATTTGCATAGCGCTGAGCTCGCTCGCTCTGGCCGCAGAGGAGGCGGCGGCGGCGGCGGCGGCTGATGCTGCTGCTGCTCGAGCGCATTGGGCCAGATCCAGTCGGCGCTCGGGCGGCCAGCTAGCTCGCCGGCCGAGTTCAGCGGATGCGCCGAGTGGAGGCGCCAATTTCACGCACCGATCGGCACTGCTCGGCCGAGCAGCCCGACGCTGAGGCGCGCAAGCCGCTTTGTTCGCGCGCTCGGCTCGTCGCGCAAACTCGGCCAGCCACTCGGCTGTCTCGCGCGCTCAGATTGCACAGGCGGCGGCGCCACCAACTTGGGCCAAATTCCGCCGATCTGTGCAATCTATTCGAGCCGCCAACTGAACTCCACTCGAACACTTGACGCCGACTTGAGAGCTCGAGCGAGAGTGATATCAGCTTGGCCGCAGAGCGAGCAGGCCAATTCTCTCAGCCAAGTGATGCATAAATGATTAACAATCACAAGCAACTTTTGAGCGAGCGGCGGCGGCTTCCGGTCGGCGCCCGAGGCGCCAACAGGGCTCCTCTAATGAGCGCGCCGGCCGCGAGCAAAGCGGCCGGCGAAGGCCAACAATGCAATCTGGGGCCGGGCAGTAATTGGAACCGAGTCTCGAGTCGCGCTCCCTGTGTCAGCAAGTCTCGCTCGCGGCCGCCGACTCAGCTCGATGTTTGTTGTTACATAATAACAACAACTTTAATGAGCTCAGCGGGCGCAAATGTTGCCGCGCTAATTAGCTGGCCGCCTTGCTCGCGGCGCAGGCTGCGGTCTTGCCGGCTCGAGCTGGCAGCCGAGCGCGCTGCAGAGGCAACATGAATAAAGCACGCGAAACAGGCCAACGCTCGGCCCAAATCTGGGTCAGGCGGCCGCCGCAGCCGCGAGTCAACAAGTGTTGGCAGCCGAAAGGAGGAGATTCTTGGCATTGGTTTGCGGCCGCCATTTGGGTCTAGCGGACGAATCGGACAGGCGAAGGCCGCGAGGGCTCACTCCAGCCTGGCCGCGGCCTCCTCCGCAGGCAGCCAGCGCCATCTGCTCGCGAGTCAGGGAAGCTGTGCCTGCATTTAGCACCACCAGGCGGCGCCAGTGTTCGCCAACACCAACAACAAACCCGCACGCTCGCCATCCAGAGTGGGCTGCGCAAAACAATTGCGCAAGCATGGATCTAATCAGACAATCTGGCTCATTTCGAGTTCGCCCCTCCATGAAGCCGGACGATAAACTTGAACTCTCGCAAGCAAGAACTCGCCCGTCAAAGCGGAAACAAGAGCTTCAAGCCGCAAGGGGTCGCGCAAGCAGGCGGCCGATCGAGCAAGCGACGCGCCCGCAGTGGCCTATGAGTTTCAAGGCCAAGAGTGGCACTCCAGGCGGCAGGAAGTGGGCGCCGAGAGTTAGCAGGTAAGTAGGCGGGGAGACCGGAAGCGGAGAGGAGTGAGCCAAGTTGCGAGCGAGAGTTGGCGAGTTTGCAAGCGGGCGGGCGGCGGCGAGTCGTGGGCGCGCCGGGTGCACGGGCACCTGTCGGGCCTCGCGCTCCCCTGCCGCATCCTTATCTGGCCGGCGAATCGAGCGAGCGGCCGGCCGGCGCAAGCAGCCGACTGCTCGCAATTCAGTGCGACCCAATCGAATGGCGACAAGAGATGCTTGTTGTTGGCTGATTGTTGCAAAGTTGAAACTTTTGAGCATTTGCTTGCCGGCTTATCTGGCGCTCGCATCTCCGTTTGGCCAAGCTTGCGGCTGGAAGAACAAAGCGAGCTTGCGGAGCTTGCGAGGTGGCCGCCCGAGAGGAAGATTAATTATGGCGGGTTTGTTTACCTTTCTGGTCTTGCTCGTGAGAGTGGCGGCTCGAGTTGGCTCTCTCGCGGGAACGGCGGCGGCCAACTGGCCTCGGCCGGCCGCCTTGCCGGGCGGGCGCAGCTCGTGCTCGCACGGCAGCCGGCAGCGCGCTAACGGCGGCCAGATTAAAATGTTGCGTGTCGCTCCAAGTGGCCTCACACGGCTAGCTGAAGCCGCCAATGCTCGGGCTACCTGCGCGGCTCGGTGTCGCCGAGCTGCAGATTTGGCCTGATAAGTGAGCGCGCAGCTCGCCCGGCTAACACAGAGCCTCCAGCTCCAGCTCCAGCCAGAGCACCCGCTTCGGTTTGCTCCGCTCTGCAATGCAATGCTCTGCTTTGCCTCCCTCTCCTCTGCTCGACCGTCGAGCGGAAAATCGAAACCCGGCTCTCCTGTCAGCGGATGGCAAATCAAAGAAGCAAATCAGCGGCTTGTTGTGGGTGGTTTCGCTTTTGGCTGTTGTTCTCCCGTTGAGCTCTGCGTCCGTGTTCAGCGGCCCAAACAAGGAGGGCGGCCGACAAGCGCCGCCTGGCGCACACAATGGCCGCCCGACGACAACAGGTGGTGGCCAGCCAATGGGAGCGCGCAAGCCGCCCATTCTTCTCTCGCTCGCTCCTGACGAGCAGTTTCCTGCCGCCAGCGCCACTTCCGCCGCCAGAGTTGCCTCTGCCGGCGGCGCGGCCAGACTGGGCTCGCAGCGCCGCAGCATCCAGCGCGAGTGCGAGCGCGGCCCACAGTTTGCGTCTCGCTCCCAAGACATTTTGCGGCTCGTTTGTTTGTTTGCGCTGGGAACCTTTTGGCTGGTTGGGCCAAAGTGCGAATCAATTAGACTTGAGCGCCGAGCGGGCTCAAGGCGGGCGGATTGATTTGTTACGTGATGCATAAATTAAGCGCCGCTTGGGAGCGCAAGCTCGTTAATGAAGTGGCTCGGCTTGCCGGGCCAATTAGAGGCCGGGCGGCTCTATAGGCGCGCTCTGTGTGCTTGCGCTCGCCCGGCCGCCGCCTCCATCGATTGGGAGCGAGCGATTGCGCCCAAATGCAATCAACTCGCGCGGGCGGCGCTCGTTTGCGCGGCGCCAGCTTCCGGCTCGCGGCTCACTGGCGCAATGGCGCCGGCCGAGAGCTCGAGCTGGGCCGAACTTTGCGTGCGGGCGAAACATAACTCGGCGCCAGGTGAGGCGGCTGCTCCGCGAGCAGCTCGGGGGGCGAGCTCGCCGGCTAGAGGGCGCGCGCGCAGTGGAGCCGAGCTCGCGCGGAGAAAGCGCGCGACTTATAGACTCGGCCCGCGAGCTTGCCCGCAGCATCGGGCGCCGAGCGGCCGCCGAGGGAGTCGCGAGAGGCGAGCGAGCCGAGTTGAGTTGAGGCGAGTTGAGGCGAGCCGAGCCGAGCCGAGCCGAGCTGGCCGGCCGCAAATCCCGCTGCGGCCGCTCCGATTGATTTGCGCTCGCCCAATCGGCCGTCTGGCTCACGGCGCCGGCCGAGTATTGAGTTTCGTCTCACCAATTTGACCGCAATTTTTGCGCCGCCGCCGCCGCCGCCCAGAGCGGCCGAGTCGGAGCCGCCGAAGCCAAGGAGCGGCCGCCCCCTTGCGGCTCGTTGGCCAGCATTACGCGCGCAACAGGTAGGCCGATCGTGAATGTTGGCCAGCGAGCGCCGCTCTGCCGGCTGAGCAATTAATTCACGCTTGAGCTGGCCAACAGGTTAGGTCACGATTGTTTCCTCAGGTTGCGGCCGCTCGCTGCTTGCGGGAGACACGAGGGTGGAGGCGCTCGCTCGCTAGCATCTCGCCTGCGCCGCTTGATTGGCAGTGATGCGAGCTCGGCCAGTCGCGCGCTAATTGCTGGCCGGCGCGCAACCTGTTGGGCTCGCAGCAACAGGGGCGGCGCTCGTTAATTACGCCGCGCGGCCAGATGCAAAGAGGCGATGGGAGTCGCCTGGCCGGCGCGCCAGCTCGCCGAGCAGCCGGCTCAGGCTGCTGCCGGCCGGCCGGCTTGTCGCTGAGGAGGGGGCGGGCGGGCCATTTGTTGGCCGTAATTAGAGCGGCCCGCTTATAGGCGGCTTGGCGACACAGCCGGCCGCCCCCTCGGCCGGCCGGCGCCCCTCTGGCCGCCACTCGCGACTTGCAACCCGCGACCTGCGAGCGGCGAGCGGGGAGAAAACAATGAAACAATTAGAATGCTCGAGCGGTGGCGACGGCCGGCGCAACAGGTGCATGCATTTGAGAGCCAAATACGCGCAATCATCAATCACACTTCTCCCCATTCGATCGGGCCGAGTTTGCGCCCGCAGAGGCAGCCGCTGCAGGCTTGAGTTCGGGAAAGTTTTTAAGGTTTCCTTTGTTGGCGCTGCGCAAGGTCGGCGCCAGATAATAAAGAAGTTTCCACTCCATCAGGCGGCCGACTGGGCCGAGCCGGCGGCCAGGCCAAGCGGATAAAATAACAATTAATTTCTACAAATGTAGAATGCATTCGGCGGTAATTCAATCGGATCCAGACTGGAGCTGCATGATGAATGGCGTATTGATTTTGCTGCTTGCAATTGATTTTTTGCCTCGGCAGGCTGGTTTTGTTGGCGCGCAGAGGCCGGCCGGCTTGCTGGCTTGCTTGCTGACTGGCTGGCCAGCGCAACGAGAGCTCCACTCGCAGTTCAGGTGAAGGAGGGCGGCCGAGTCTGTGCGGCCGCGGCTGCGGTTTCGTTGGCGCGCCGAGCTCGCTTGTCCAGAGCGGCGAGCGGCGAGCGCCAAGAGCCGAGCGACGGAAGCCGGACGCAGGCGGCCACTTCCAGTCGATATAAACAAAGGAGCTCGATAATTACAAGCCGCGCACATTCATCAAGCGGCCGGCTCGGCGCCCGTCGCGCTCGCTCGAGAGTTCACGAACCTGGCGGCAGGTTGATGGTGATTAGATTTGACCAGTTCGCATTTCGCCTGTGAATAAGTTAGTTAGTTAGTTTGCTGCTTGCTTGCTTGCCTTCTTGCTTACCTGCTTTGGCTCGCCGTCCGCCCGACGCTCGCCGAGAGGAGGAGACGGCGGCGACGCAACTCGAGGCTCAATTATAATTACGCCAAACTATGATCGGCTGATGAGGAGGAACAAGACAGGTAAATGAATACACGATTTGTTTACGTTTTCAACAGCGGCCGCCGAGCGCCGATTGATGTTGAGCGAGGGGCGGGTTTGGCTGCGCTCGGCCCGCGGAGGCGCTGGCCGCGCCCGCCCGCAGCTTGGCCAAGCGGGCGGCGGCGCGCGGGTCTCGGGCTGGGCGGCCGGGCGCGCGGTCGGCCAGCTCGGCCGCGGGCCGGCCGGGCCAGCCTAATTGTTGCCGCCAGCGAGCGGGCGAGCGGCCGGCCAAACAGCAACCACTTTTCCGTGGGCCAAAATGTTAATTATAATTCTCGGCTCTTTCCACTCCTGTCAATCAAAGGAGCCAACCAACTTTGTTTTCAAACAAGCGAGCTGCTGCGCTCGATGCGCCGGCCGGGGAAACAAAAAGGTTTCGCCAGCCAGCCGCTTGATTGGAGCGGCGAGGAGCCTGGAAGCGGCCGGGCTGCTCTTGGCTCTCGGCTCTCGGCTCAGCCAGCCCGCTCTACCTGCCGCTCCCCACTCTCCGCTCGCCACTCTGCGCCGGCCGCCAGAGCCCGGCGAGCGCGCACTCGGAGGCGCAACATTTTCGCACCTGTTCGCCGCCGCCGCCGCCGCCTCCACTCGGCGCCGCCCTTGGCACTCGCGCGGAGGCAGATGAAAATTTAAGTTTAATTGCGCGAATAGATAATAATTCTAATTTATTATTTACCTGTGAAGCCGGCGAAAAACAAGCAGGGCGGCTGGCTGCTGGCGGGCGGCCAACTTGTTGCCACTCGGCTCCCGTTGTTGTTGCGGCTGCAGCGGCGGCCCAGTAATTGCGCTCCCGAGCCGAGATCTGTGGACTTTTGTTTGCCATTTAAAGCGCCGGCGAGCTGGCGGCGAGAACAGTTTTGCGGCCGCATTGTGACGCCCCGACCGCCAATTGGCCGCCGCCAGCGGTCGCCCAGATCTCCAGCTCTAATTGGCGGCTCCATCGCGTGCGCACTCTGGCCGGCCGGCCGGCCGCTCGCGCGCAGCCAGTCCCGCCGGCCTGATCGAGAGCGGCCGGCTTGGCGGCGGCCAGGTGAGCCCGCGCTCCAAGATGCCACTGCGAGCGGCCGGCCTGCAAGCCTTGGCGTGCGAGCGCCAATCGGCGCAGCATGAGGCCAGGTGAGCGAGCGGCGGGCATTAATTAGCGCAACTCTGTTCATCAGTGCGCGCGACTGGCGGCCACTGGCGGCGCCCGAGGCCAGCGGCCGACCAGTGACAATGGCCGAGCCCGAACGCCGGCCGCCCGCTCGCTCGCTCCCAGAAGTGGGCTCGGCGAGTCTGCCCGGCCGGCGCCAGCAGCGAGCGCGCAACAGGTGGAGATGAGGGCAGAGATAAGCTCATTCTGTATGCAATATTGATTCTCCGCCGAGATTATCAGCCCGCCGACCACTATTGATCGATTGTTCGGCGCCGGCCGCTTTTAATTGTGCGAGCGCCGGCCAGAACCATACTCGGCCAATAATTAATAGCACCTGGCCGCAACTCATATCGCGCCGAAGCTCCAAAAGTGGCATTGTTTCGCGCGGCAACTTTTAGAGCCGCCACATTCGCGCGTTGGCGGCGGCGGCAGCAGCGGCGGCGGCGGCTTTACCGGCGCTCCTTTGGACAGGCTAAGCGGCCCCCCGTTGCGCAAGCGAGAGAAGCCGGCCGAGCGGCGGTCCAAGTTCGCGCTCCAGTGTCATTGTTTTCGCCGCAACCAGCCCTCTGTTTGCCGAGCAGACGCAGGCCCGCCGATTGGCCATCCATGCGCCCGTCCAGCCAGCCAGCCAGCCTCCATTGCGGCCATATAGAGCAGCCAGGCGGCTCTCCTAATTAAAGCGCCAACCCAAGGCAGCGCCGCTCACGTTGGCCCATGGAGCGTTTCAATCAGGTTGCACGACAATTGAATCACATCAATCTCGGCCTCTCGCGCAACTCTGACCTTGAGCCCGCCAAATTGAACTCAGACTGGCCCGTCAGCTTGCAGGCTCAGCTGCCGCCCGCCCGCCCGCCAGCCAGCCTGATCGGCCTGCAAATTGGCGCCCGCTCACCTGCAAATCTCCGCCCGCCAAACAATATGCAAATTCGGGCTAATAATTGTGAACCTGCCCGTGTGTCGCTGCGAGCGCAGGCGAGAGTGCACTAATTAGCGGCGCACTCCCACTTTGTTGAAAAATGGAGCTCGACCCGGTTGGCGGGGATCATTCATGTTGCCAACGAGGCCGATTGCCTCCTGTTTCGCTCTTGTCAGCTTCCTCGACCGGCGTAACTCGGCCATAAGCCGCCAGGTGGCGCCTCCGTCGTCCTCCCGGTTGCTCAACTGGCTAATGCGCCACCAGCCGGCGCCACTGTCGGCACGCGCAAAATCGCGCAACCTCTGCTCGTGCGCCAGCTCGCCGGAAACACGCATGTCTCCCCCCTGAGGCCGAGTTCGAGCTTCGAGTCGGCGGCCAGGAACAAGCAGCTAGTTGTCGCACGGCACCAGCTTCGTTCGTTTCATCGTGTCGCAACCGAAATCAGTCCAGCCGTCAACTGTCCACTAGAATGAACTCAAAATCGGCGCCAAGCTGCAACATTACAGCCGAGCTCGATAAGAGGATGGAGGTCCGGCTTATGGCCAGGTGAAACAAGCAATGCCCCTGCTAACCAAAACTCTCAAGTTTTTCCAAAACCAGAAGCAGCAAGAATCGGCGCCGAGAGCCTAGCGCCAACCAGCACTAGGCTGGAGAAGCGAACTTTGGGAGCCAGGTAAGTGGAGCCTCCTAACAGCCTGAACCCGAAACTGACGTTTGCCGCTCAAGGTTGAGCCTGTTTAGGGTGGAACCTTCAGCTGTCAGTTGGCGGAAATATTTCTGTTGAATTTTGAAGCCTCCGATCGGCGGATGGAGCTGAGCGAGAGAGTTGATGGACAGAATGCGAGCAGCGACAGTAAGCCGAGCCTCCGATGAGGCTTTGAAGGGGGTTAGTTTGCGCAAGTATTTAAGATTGCAACTGCATGCAAAGCCGTTCCGCTCGCAGGTGTTGAGTTGCAACAAAGTTCGTGGGCCAAGTGTTCGGCCGCACGACATTTGATGCCGAGAGGGGAGCGACTAAACTGGCCAGCAGCGGGCTGGCGCAGCCTGGGCGGCTCAGCCCGCCGCCGGCCAGGTGAGCTGCTCCTCTCGTTCCAATTATTTGCTGATTGATTCTTAGAACTGCGCCGGCCAGTTGGAAGCGGCCGGCTATTAGCGAGCGGCACTAATAAACTGGGCGCGCCGAGCTGGCGGCCTCTCTGCGCCCGCTGATTGGGATTTTGGCGCCCCTTTGGCCGCGCGATGAGGGAGCCGTTTTATTATTATATTAAACCAATAAGTCCGCCCGTCGGGCCGCAGCTTCAGCGCGCCTCCGCTGGGCGGCGGCCAAATGCGAGCGGCCGCCAGCGCAGAGGCTCGTTTGTAAACAAAAATGGGAACAATTATAAGGCGGCGGCGGCGGCGGCTGCTGCAGCGCGACCGCCGTCGCGCGCCGGCCAAATTAATTTCGACGCCAAGAATGATTGGAGCGAGGCGCGTCCAATTAGGTGACAAGTCTACCTTTGAGCGCGCGCACCTGACAGGATGAGCGATGGCGGGCGAGCGGGCCGCTTGCCAGCCGGAAGCGCCGTCAAATCAATTCAAGTAATTAAGTCGGCCGCCGGTGGCTGGCCGGCGGCCGAGAGGCTCGCTCTGGCCACCAGCGGCGGGCGCATTTTTCACCCGGCGCCGGCCAATTTGAAGCCGGCGGGTGGGCGCCCACCTGGGCCAGCATCCGGGCGCGTAATTGATTGATCTGGATTCTGTGGAAAAGTTTCATTAGTTTGCGAGCGCGCGCTGAGCCAGCGACAATCAATTAGCGGCTAAGTGGAGTGAGCGCGGCCAACTGGGCCAATCAATTCACCTTTGGCCAGGGCCGGCCGGCCGAGCTCAGCCGCAAGGCGAGCGGCGGCGGCGGCGGCGGCGGCGGCAGTGGCGGCCCAAAGCAGCCCCTAATTGGCCCATCATGACTGATTCTGCGCGCGGGCCCCTCGGCGCCATGCAAAGGGCCGCGCCGGAAGTGGCGCGCGCGCGCAAGGATAATGTTGACCAGGCACGAGCGGCTAATGGGGGCGCAAATTGGCGGCTCCAGTTGGGTCGGCGCAATTAGCCCCCTCCAATTGGCGGGCGCGGCCGAAATCTCGCTCCATCATTGGCGGCCGCGCTGGCCTAGCGGATGCTCGGCGGCGAGCATTGACAAATTTGCTCGCGGCCGGCCGGCCGGCCCGGAGCGGCCAACTCGGAGCGCGCAATTAATTGATTAACGCAATCAATCAAGCTCGGCGCGCACTTCCGCCCGCGCGAGCGACTCAACCGGAAGGCGCGCGGGCAGCTCGAGGGGCCCAAATCAATTAGTTGTGGCGCTCGCTGCAACTCGACTGGGGGCGAACAATTAGGCCGCTGGCACCTGGGCGCGCTCGTGTATAATTAGGCGCGCCTAGCTGCTGGCTGGCCGTCCGCTCGTGCGCCCGCTGGCCGCTCGCTCGGCCGAGCAGGGCCGCGCAGAGTGGCTATGGCGCGCGAATCTGGCCAGAATTAGCATTGCATATCAAGTTCCAAGCGGCCACTTGACTGGCGCTCGAGCGTCCGCGCGCCCGAATTGATTAACGCCGCTCGTCGTTCGTTTCCGGCGGATAGGCGGCGACGAGCGCGAGGAATTAGCGCTGCGGTTTGGCCGGCGGCCCATTTGCGCGCACTCAGCTAGCTGGCGGCGGGCGAGACAAACGTATACAATTTAATTAGTTGCCAGCTCGCTGTCTTGGCTCTCGCGCTCGGCTTAGCGCGCGCACAGGCTCACGTGCAATCCTAACGCCAGTTTCATTTGCATGGCCGCCGCTCGAGTTTCAGCGCGCAAATGGGCGGCCTCTCGAGCCGGCCGCTCTAATTGAGTGGCGCCGATCGCGCCCGCCGGCCGCCTGATTGGGGCGCGTTTTTAGTTTCGCCGCCGGCCGCTGGCCGCTGATTGGCGCCAGCTCGCGGGCCGCCAGTGGCAAATATTGGGCGCGCATTGCTTACGCAATCAACTAATTAACCGAGCTCGTCCTCTCGAGTTGAGCGCCGCCAGCTGCGGAGTTGCGCGCCAGGAATTAGCATTTGTGGAGCGCGCACTTGCTTAATCTGATTAGGAGGCGCCCGCTTCCGGCGGCCCCGTTTGCGCCAGTGGACATGCGCGCCGCTGATTGCGTAACATAATTAACAGCACTCGAGGGCCCGGCTCTAATGGAGCTGCCGCCGCCGCCGCCGCTGGCGCACTAAATGCAAAATGATCACTCCATCCAAACCGATCTAACTCGATTACAAGCGCGCGCGAGAGACTCCGACTTGAGCCGCCGGCCGAGCTCGCTTTTGTTGGCCGCCGCCGCCGGAAGTTGGCCCACGCGCAACGCGCACTAATTGCTCGCTAATTGCGCCCAGGGCGGACGCGCGCGACCCTCCGGCCGGCGGCCAATCGAGCTTGGCGGGCGCGCGCATTAATTAGGGCGGCGCGGGCAGGTGCGTCCGTTGGCCGGCGTTCAGTGTTTGTGCTCTGGGCCTTGGGCCTTGGAGCTGGGCGAGCGGCCGGCCGCCTGGCTAGCGTGCGCGTGGCCGCCGCCGCCGCCGCCGCCGACCACGCCTAACGAGCGAGCGCCGATTCCAGCGGCCCTCGATGGGCGCTCCGCCCGCTGCACTAATGCATTTTGGCCGAGTAATTAGACAGAGCGAGCTGGCGCCAAATGTCGCCGGCGGAAGTGCCCAAAAAGTGCCCACTCGGCCCGATGATCGATCTGCGCGCTCGATCCATGCGGCCGGCTCGGCGCGCTTATCTCGCCGGCTAATGAATAGGCAATCTAATTGTTTTCGCTCATTATCTTTCCATCTCTGGCCGCCGGTGGCGCCTCTGTTTGTCCAGCCGGCTCGCCGCTGCCCTCGCCGCTCGGCGGCCGCGCTGCCCTTGCGCGCGCCCGCAATGATCTATTATGATGATGATGATTATTATTTCGTCCCACTTTCATCAAGTCGCCGGCTCCGTATGCAATCAATTTGGCGCGCATATTGTTTGCTCTCGAGCGCGCGCCTCCCACAGAGAGAGAGCTGGCGGCCGAGCAGGAGACAAACCGGCCCGCTGATTATGATCGATTCCAGCAAACCGGATGAGGCACAATGGGCGCCGCTCGCGAGCGGACCTATGCGCTGGTCACTTTAATTTGCCGGCCTCCTCCAATCTGGCCGCGCGCGCCCAATGCGGCCGCCATGATTTAAAGAGCTTAATAAAACGCTGATTATCCAGCGACCAACTCGGCCGCTTCCGATTTAATCAAGGGAGGCGAGCGGGCCGATAAAGGCGCTTGTATTGTGGTTTGCGCAACAAGGGCGCCGGCTCATTTCACTAAGAAGCGGCCGCCACTTCATCAGCGCGGCCGGCGATGAATTATTTACTTCATTATATTACTTTTCTCTTATTAACAATCAGAATTCATTTACTGGCGGCTCGCCGGCGCCAAGTGGCGAGTTGCGCATGATGAATGGGCGGCAATGGCAGAGGTGAGCCTCGGCCGCGGCTCTTATCGCGCCCACGAACTCGATCCCAACCAAAGCTCGGCTCCCAAAGCTTCCCCTTTTTGCGCATCCGACGCGGCCAGGCAAATCAATGGGCCAAAACTCATAATGGAGCCCCGAGAGCGCGCAGACATGCGACTGAGTCATGGCGCCCTGATTTTGGCGCCGACGTTGCCGGCCTGTTGACCACAACAACAGGAAGTGGCCGCGAGCAGCGGGCGCCCCTTTGTTTGCGCTCGCCGCCTGGGCCACTCGCGCGCAAACAAAGACTCCAACTCTCGGCTCCAACTGGCGGCCGCCATTATTGTTATCGTCAACGTCTCATCAGCCTGATTGTCGTCGGCTTTGCAACCCGCTCATTCATTATCGCCGCTCTCGCTAGGAGTGGCCGAGTGGCCATATTGCACCGGCCAGCAGGCAGGCAGGCAGGCGGGCCCGCCGGCCGCATTGTCTTAGCTCGGCCCGCCGACCGCGCAAACTGGACACGCTCTGGCCGCTCCACTTGAGGCTCGCCCGCTTCCGGCCCAAATATTGTCCCCTCCGTTTCCGTCGGCGCGCGCAATCTGGCCGGCTCGACCTGGCGCGCCAGCTGCCGGCCGGGCGGCTCAATCGGGCGGCTGCAGCGGCGGCGGCGGCGGCCTCGCGCGCGATATTTAAATCACTCGCTCCAATTCCATTGATTAACCTCGTCCGGCCGCCGCTCGCTGATTAAACAAGACGCTCGTGTTTCCTCCCCCAACTTTGGCGCTCGCAAATCTTGTTTACCTCACTTATATAACTCGCCCACATTGGCAAACATCGGCCGCCAGCCATTCTCGTCCAAGTATTTCAATTAGCGCAATTCGTTGGCTCTCAGCTCTCGAGAGCAGAGCTCGAGCAATGGAGGCTCTCACGGCTCCATGGTGGCTCAAGCGCGCTAGTAATCTAATTAGCTGGTTGGCGAGGCTGGCCGCAGCGCCATCTGCTCGACCCAGCCAGCACTACACATGTCAACAAAAAAACGTAAACAAACCCCGCAACTCGCCCGCTCGCCGAGAGGTGGCGCGCAAGTCCACCGCCCGCGCTCGAATCCATGTCAGCGCAGACAGCACTGCCAGGAGATGGAGCCTTCCAAATGGGCCCAGGTGCGAGCGCAAGCGGGCACAATATTTTACAATTCATAAACCCGAATTGCCTCTCTAAGGGGCCATGTTGATTTCAATTACGCGAAATCCTATGCTAATCACACGTAGTAGTTGCGAGCTTATCGGCCAAAGTGCCAGCCGGCTGGCTCCATTGGGATGGCCGGCTCCGCGTGTCCTCGAGACGATTGCTTAAAATTGGGGCCTTTTTATCAGTTTGGTCCGATCTTGGGGCCGCCGAGTGGGACTCGCGCGCGGAGCTTAGCGGGCCGAGAGGGCTGGGCGGCATTAGCGTATTTAGTTTCGAGCGATTGGCTCCAAGCGCGGCCGGCAAACAAGCTAGCGGCAGTAATGGGCTTGCTGGCCGGAAGTTGGCTCGGCGGCGCCGGCCAAGCGGCTGCAGCTGGCGCCTTCGCTGGCCGAGCTGCTTGCGTTCGCCGCTTATTGCCGCTGGACTTGGGGCGAATTCTTTAAAGTGGAGTCGGCGGAAGAGGTTGAACGGGCGGACTAATGGCCATTATTTTATTTATTATTACTTTTTGCATTTGGGCCGCGCATATTGTTATTAAGTATTTAGATGAATTCCCCCTCCAAGTTCGAATGCCTTGTTCTGATCGGAAGTTCGGCGGGCGGAAGTTTGGCGAGCGCGAGCAATAAAAGGCGCTCGTGTTGTTCGAGTTCTCTTTTTAAATTTCCTCTTGCGCCGGCCAAAGTTGGCCAAATTAAACAATTCCTCTCCAGCAAACAGAGGCCGAGTTAGCTGGTTGGCGAGCGAGCAAACAAACTGGAACACTTTGTTGGCCAAGTGGAGCAGTTTGAGCGCAAGGCGCGCGGCCGAGACTCAGTTGCGCAATCGAGATTCCATGCAATAATAATAAATAATTGAATTAATAAAAAGTGGGGAGCCAAGATCCGCTCATATTTGGGGCAGAGCGAGCGGGCGAGACAGACGGAAGCCATTGAGTTTGTTTTAAACTCGAGCGGCCCCATCCGCGCCAATATATCACCATCAGCGCGCTCAGCTGGCGGCATTGTTTCTCCGCGCCCGTCTCCTCCCCCTCCTCCGCCTCCTTCCTCTCCTCCTTGCCGCCCGCCCGGCGCGCCCCTCTTGTTAACGCGCGCGGCTGCTTAAAATTAGGCCCATGTTAATGGATATTCCAACTGTTGGTCTGGCGCCGCCGGAAGGGCGAGCAGAGCCCAGAATCGATCGATTATTGCGCAAAACTTAATCTCGCGGCCCATTGATCAATGGCGCCGCCCTCCTCCCACTTGCATATCGCGCAAAGCCAGCTCAGGCCAGCGATTGACGGCCGCCAGCCAGAGGGCGCCTTCGCTCGCAGAGCAAATTAATGAATTGTCATCCGGCTGCCAGAGGAAGTTTGAAAAAGGCGCCGCTCAATCCAGATTTGCCGGTGTGATTGGCCCGCCCGCCGCCTATCTGGCGCCCGAATCTCCGCCCGCCAGCAAACCCGCCGCAGCCGCCGCCGCCGATCGCTCGCGCAATCAGCTGATTGGCGGCCGCCGCCAGCGCTGGCCGCCCAAGATGATCAAGATTTCGCTTGATTTGCAGCCAATCGAAGCCAACAAAGGGGCCGCCCGCTTGGGCACGTAACTTCTCCCGGCCCCAAGAAGTATCGCCGGTTTCTTTTAAATTTAAAGCCGGCGCTTGAGAAGCGAGCCCGATGACATAATGAATTCAGCCATGTCCCTCCATTGGCGCCCGCGCTCAGCCAGCGCTACTTGTTTGTCTTTTGCCAATCCCATTCGCCGCCCGACGGCCAACTTCCTGCGCGAGCCAAGCCCCGAGCTCATTTATTATGCGCCAGCAGTCGAATGGAACGCCGCCAACTCAGATCTAAATATTGGCGCCCAGAACTTTGTTTTCCTCCGCCGACTTGACAATGAGACGGCGCCAGCGAGCGCGGAGATAAATTTGAATTGTTTGCAACCTGTCGACGCAAGCTGAATTTCTGATTATTGGATCGTCATCAGGCGTCGCTTCCGCTCGCAAGACGCTGGCAGCGGCGGCGGCGAGCCAGGTGGGCCGGCGAGGGGCGCGCGCCAGGTGGCGCCACTAAGCCCGCGCCCCACCAAAACCCTTGAGCGAGGCTCGCGTTCTGTGTGAATAAATATTTGTTTAAATGTGATATTAATTTTAAATTTTGATTGGCGTCCCCACTGGAACGGGGGGAGCTTTTGCGCCCGTTTTGCCGGCTCCGGGAGCGACTGGCCAGCTTCCGGTTAATCCAATTTGGGCCAAAAAATGGCGCACCCGCCAGATTCAATCTCTTTGTCGCCGAAGCGGCCGCGCTCATCCGAGCGAGCGTCCCTCTCTCATCCTCCCGCCGCCAAACTTCCCGCCCGCTGACCAGCCACCCCCCTCAAACCCTCCACCCCGCGCAGGTATCGGCCACCAGTAACGAATGGATCCGGAGCAGGACAGGTAAGTTGGGTTCCCTTTTGCGCGCGTCTATGAGTTTGAGCGTGTGCGCGTTTTGTGAAAAGAGCCCAGCTCGCCGCGCGCAAACCAGCCCGCGGGCGCCACTTCCGGGCCCCTAATTGGCCTCCTCTGCGCGCAAACTGGGCCAGGGGGCGCAGAAGTGGGACACTCAGCTGGCGGCTGCGTTGGCGCCAGCTGAATGTCACGTTAATTGCGCAACACTCGGCGCCATGAATGGACGTCTGTCAATTAGAGTCGAGCCGCCGGAAGCGGGCGGCCACGAGCGCTCGTTAGAGGGGCGCCGCTTGCTTGTGTAGACAAGCGCCTTGGCCGCCGGTGGCTGGCTCGAGCCGGCGGGTTGGCGGCGCTCGAGGCCCGAGGCGCGAGGATGCAGCCTCGGCCAGGATTCGCCCTCGAGTGCGGGATAATTGATAGCGATGATAAGGCCGCTCGATGGCGGCCAACTGCGTGATAAACCTAATGGCTGGCGGGCTCGTCCGCTTCCGCTGGCGCTCGAGTTGGAGATAATGATGATAATTGGATTATGGAAGACGATATTTTTCAGGAAGTTGCGCGCGCTGGCCGAGTGCGCAGGCGCGCGCGCGCGCGGCTGGCTGGCTGGCGGCCGGGCGGGCTGATTGGGCGCCGCTAGCTCGATCGGCGGCGGCCATAGTTGTGCAGGCGCCGCCGGGCCAACCTGGCCGCCGACATCGATCAATAAAGGGCTGAGTGTTTGCGCGCGTCGCTGGCAGTGCGGCGCCCCGAGCTCACCGGCGCCAAGCAAACTTATCGGCCGAGTAATTGATGTCACTAATTCTCGTTGAATCTCGCGCGCGCTCGCAAAATCGCTATAACGCTCGTGGCGCTAGGCGACCGCGCAACTCCTGGCGCCGGCGGCTCGGGGCGAAGTTTTCATAAAACTCAAATTGATGGATTCATGGCACTAGTGATTGCGAGGTTGGTAGCTTTTTGTGCGCGCAAACTCGAGCCAGAACGCGATCGATTGGCGGCCGCCAGGCTTGATCCACTCTGAGTTTATTAGTTTTTCGTTGGTTCTAAAAATTTCAAACCAGCACAGTTGGCCAACTTGACGGCCTGTCCGCTTCCACTCACAACAGCCACTAATTTCGAGCGCTCGAGTTTGGGCGAGCAATTACCATTACCTTTGGGCCGCCCGCTCAACGCGCAACCCAATTTCAAATCCGGCCCCCAACTCGGCACTCCGCCCAACGCGGCAGCCACTTGATCCGCCGGCCCAAGGAGCTCGGGCCGCCCGCGCGCATATATAATTAATGTAATCAATTCGGCCCTCCCCAGTCGAGCCGCCCGCCGCCGGAAGTCGGCCTCTAGAGCGCGCGGAACAGCCGACTCGCCTGCAACCCTTTGGGCGCAGCTGTTGTTCGGAACCAAACCAATTCTCGCTCCCATCGTCGGCCCAGTGACGATTTGGGGCCATTTCGAGGTGGCAGCGCTCAAACTGGCGATCGCAAAACAAAAGTCGCCGACAAGGAGCGAAAGCCGATTTAAAGATTAGCTTCCGCCGGCCAAAAATTGAAACTCAACCGGCTGCAAGCTGTGGCTGTCGCGCGGGCGGAACATGCAAACTGGGGCCAGAATTAAGTGACACGGCGCCCAAGTGTCGACGTAGGGCGCAGCCGAGCGCACAACTCCCCCTCAAACTTCCACTTCTCCTCCCTCCACTTCCAGCTCCACTTCCGGCCCAACTGAGTCAAATTGAGTCGCCCGCCAGTCTGGCTTGTGCGCGCAAAGGGCGGCCTGCGAGGAATTCCTGCGCTGGCCGCCATACCTGTTGTTTTGTTTCTCGGCTTTAAACTCGCGGCCGCTCGATCCATCATTGCGAGCATTGTGGCCGCGCTCACGCTGCACTCGGCCCATTGATACATATTGGCCAGTGGGGGTGAATTATCACGATATTCAGGCCGCCTTTGTTCTCCGCCAAAACCAAATGAATCTCAGCCAGCCGGCTCCACCTATTCGGCCAAAGTGCGCGACTCCGGAGGATTCCTCGGCGGCCGCGAGCGCAGCTTGAGTCTGCGGCCGGATAATGATAATGAGCGCAGCGAGACGCGACGAGCCTCTGGCCGGCGCGAGCGAGCGCGAGCAAGAGCGACGGAGAGAGAGCAAACAAACTGGACACTCGGCGGCCTCGCGCGTTAATCTGGCCGCCTGCTCCAGTTGGCACCGATATGGATCGGAAGTCGCGCCACCATTGCCTTTCAGGTGGCCCAATGGGCGAGAGGGGCCCCAATTTGAGCGGGCCGCTTTTAATGAGACTTTTGTTTGCTCTTGTCTTTTTTCTCTCCCTCTCGCTCGCTCGCTTCTCTCCATTTTTGACACTTAAAAATGGACTCTAGAGCGAGTAAAGTTCACGAACTCGCGGCCCAAAAACCACCACATCAATAAGGGGCGAGATGACAACAATGGTGCCCAAAACTAGCTCACCTCTGGCCGGCGCGGAGGAAAACTTAAGTGACTTTTCCCTCTCTCCTCCCTCTCGCTCGCCTGTTTATTGATTAAATATTGAATCTCGGCCCTCCGCTTGCCTCGATGGAGGAGAGCGCGCGCGATCGGAGGCTGCGGGGCCAGGTGAGCCAGGTTGGCGGGTGTTTATTAAGTGCTCAGCGCACTGCTCAGGGCTCAATGTTTACTCCTTTTGTTTGCCGTCTAATTACCATTCCGGCGAGCATATGCCAGCCAAAGCTCGATTTGAGCCAGCCTCTGGCCCCAGACTCCCTTTCTGTTGTGTTTCACTGGGGCTGGCGTTTTTAACGGAAGTTGGTGGCAAACTTTGTGGGCGCCCGACGAGGAGCGTCGCTCGCTGGCGGCTTAACTCTGGGCGTGGCCCGATGGCGCCGCCAGATGGCGCTCTGTGCGCCGTGCCCCCAGAGCGACGCCACCCAAATCTAGCACTTAAAACTGGCGCACTTCTCCGCGAGCCAGGTGAGGGAGCCTCAGAGGAGCCGAAGGAAGTGGAAAGAGAGAGAGAGAGAGAGGGGCGCTTGCATGGTGGCCGAGCACCGTGGACAGGAAGTGAGCTGCCGCTGCTGCTTGTGCGAGCTGCCAGCTCGGCGCATTCGAGCGGCTGATTGAAGGCGACGCAGGTTGGGCTAATTCGCCGCCGCTGGCTCAGAGCGAGCGGGCGACTTTTGATCGGACCGGCAAAGATAAGGCCGGCGGGCGGATGTGCCGGCCAGCTCGGCGGGCCCATAAGGCGCGCGGTCAGCCTAATAGTGTGGCCCATTGATTAATACAATTTCTTTTTCTAAAATGGCCGCGCGCCTCGCTGCAGGCCGGCGAGCGCGCGCCAGTTTGACGCGAGCGGAAGGAAATTGAGAAGAATTAGTAATGAAGCAATTTATTAACGGCCTCGTGTGGCTTGCCGGCGCTGCGAGCGGAAGGAGGAGGGAGGAAGAAAGGAGTTTAAACTGGCGCGCGCGCGCTCGCCTTTGTGGGCGGGAAATCTTTTTAAAATTGGCGCCACGCAATTAGAGCAGAAAAATTGCGTCATCCAATTGATGCCGATGATAAGAGGGCGGCGAGAGAGCGCCGAGTTTGGAGCTTCGAGCTGCGAGCTTTGCGCGCGGAGCCAAGAAGGAGACGGCAGTTGCAATTTATTTCCACCCGAACGGCGCGGCGCCATTGCTGCCGGCCCAAACCAATTAGGGGCCCGCCCGTTCTGGCGCCAACTCGGCCCCCAGTGCAGGTGGGCCGAGTTTGGGCTCGAGCGGGTGAGTCAGAGTCGGCGCGCGAGTCTCGGCCCAAGTGCTCGGCTCGAGTTGCCTTCATTTACTAGGCAAACACTCAGGGCGGCGGCGGCGGCTAACTAACCGGCAATTTTAACAAAACGACCCGCTACCTGCAGCGGCGGCCGCCGCCGGCCCACCTGACACTGCGAGCTGGCCCGGCGCGCGCGGTCCAATTCGGCCGAGGGGATGGAATTGGTGATTAAGTAGAACGACATAATCACCAGCTCGCCGGCCCTTTATGGCCGCTGCCTGTTATCGATGATTTTTGAGTCCGAGTTTAAAAACGCCACCGGCCCTCCGCCTTCCCTCCGCGCGCCGCCCATCTCGTCGCTCTGGGGCGAGTTGGCGCGCCAACAGGAAGCCGGCGGCGTCTTATCGAGGGGGCCGCGCGCTGCGGGTGCAACGCCGGCAGCTGGCTCGTTTCCGCTCCCAACTCCGGCTCAGTGCCGGCTCCATTCTCTTTGGGCTGCGCGCGCGTCCACTTAAAAATCATTAACATTATTGCATTTGGCTCCGGCTGGGCGGGCGCGCGGCCAGCACGCGCGCCCGGCCGCTAGGTGACGGAAGTGGCTGGCTGAGTCGGGCCAAGAGGCGCTCTCTGCGGACCATTATTATTTATATCAACACCGAGCGAGCGGAGGAAGTTGCGCGCACGCAGCCAAGCCCCAGCCGCCCTGTTATTAAACCGGCGCCTTGGTCTTCATTAAAAACGGAAATGAAGGCGCAGATCGGGCGCCCGGCGCTCAAATTGAACCGCCCGCTTCTCGCACAGCGGCGGCGGCGGCGGCGGCCGAGGAGCGAGCGGCGCCAGTCGCCAGCCGAGCGGCCCCCTCGGCGCCAGACTCTGCCAGCCCCAATTAGAGGCGAGCGCCAATCCGTCTGGGGCCAGCGACGTGGCCCGAGCTCGCCTTGCTGCGCGCGCAACTTGGCGGCCGCTGCGGTTTGTCGCCCGGCCGACTTGTCAGCCCTTCCGCCGCTAATTAGCAATTCACGCAATTTGTTAATCGGGTGCGGAAGTTGCGCACAGCGAGCGGCGCCACCGCAAATCAGGCGAAACATCTGCGCTGGCCGTCCGCTTTGCGCAACAATCAATCAAGTTTTGTCAATTTAAGTGGCGCTCGTGCAGCTAGGCAACCGGCTGCCAATTTTGAGCGAAGGCGGCCGGAGGTGAACGATTAGTTGGCTGCGTGTTTGCCTCGATAGCTGGGGCCCGTTTAGGGTGCTGCGAGCGGCGAGTGTGTTTACACTCAGGCGGCCGCCACTCAGCTCGCCGCCACCTGAGCCTCTCGTGCTCGCGCACGTTAATTGAATGCGCGCAACCAAGCAACAGCCGCTCTAATTAGGCTGCGCAGACAGGAGGAGCCGGCCGACAAGCTCGCCCGTCCGGTTACCTCTGGCAACCGGACACAGGCGGCCCGTCTCGGCGTCCGCCTGGCTTGGCCCTGTCGCCGCCGCCAATCCTGGTTCTCGCCCGACTTCGGGCCGGTTGCGCAAGCGGCCGGTGCGCGCCGCCCGCTGACCCGGCTAATTATACGTTCGGCTGATTGGCAGACGCGGCAGGTGAGCCGCTCTCGCTGGCAGCAACATGATATAAGCGCGGCCGGCCGCCAAGATGCCAGCCCCAGTGGCCAGCCTCGGCGCTGTGTATAATTGTGATAATTATGCGGCCCATTGAGGGCTCAGCGGCTCGCCGGCCGGCTGGGGCTGGGGGCAGTTTGCCATTTCGGCTGGCTAAATTTTGATTGGTGTCAATCAAAGTGATCGGAGCGGCTCGCATTGGAGGAGCTCGCGAGCAGAACGCCCACTCTGCGCGCAGCGCAAATCCAGCGCAAAGGCTGCAGCAGCAGCAACAACAACAACAAGTTTTTCGTGGGAGCGGCCAACCTTTCACCTGAGCGCCGACTCCATTGTGACACGATAATTAATAGTTTTCAATCAAAACTCACTCGCCAACCCGGCAAGTTTTGTTAAAAGTTGTCAAGTTTGTGTGCAAGCAGAAGTTTGAGTTTTGCAAAGCAGTTTGGTTTGCGTTCCAGGTTTGTTGCAGTTGGACTCGGCCAATAATTGCATAATTCAGCCTCGTCGGCCAGCGTGCAATTTATTCCAAATTTTAATGAGCATCCCCATCGATCGGGCGCAATGTTTGCTCGTTAGCCGGCGATCATGGCGCAAAAGCGGCGAAACAAACATCCAATTTGGGCCCTCAACTCTAATGAGAGCCTTTGCTTGCCACAGGCTAATTGCGGACCCTCTCACCTGAGCGCCGGCCGCGCAGATCCGGAAATGGCGCCGACCAGTTGGGCTCTTTGTTGTCGCTCGCTTCCAAGTTTAAACTGCCGATTTAATGAATCAGTCTGGCTGGCTGGCTGGCTGGCGCTTCACTGCGAGCGGTGAGCGGTGAGCGGCCAACGGTCAGAGTGGCAGCCAACTGGCGGGCGGACGAGGAATTCAATTAGAGCCGCCCTTACCTGGACAATTGTTGGCCCAGCGAGCTTTTGCACGAGATTGGTGCCGGTGGAAAAATGACGCGCTTCTTTCGCGTTCGCGCGAGCTCGTTGGCCCCTCGAATTGGAGGCTCAAGGGGCATTCGGTCTAATTGGCTCGCACGCTCTGGCCGAGCGGGCGAGCTGGCGCAAACAAAAGGTATGTTTCACTTAAAAAACAATCCCTAGCAGCGAGCGTCGGGCTCGCAGGGCGCACGCGATTGTTCGCGCAGCTTCACCGTTGGGGCGCACAGATGTGGCCGGGCGGCGCAGTTGCGCTCGGAACAGGAGCGCCTGCCTGCGCGGCTCGCGGGGCGGCCCGCTCCGCAGAGGGCCCAACTGTGCCGCACAGACACCGCGCGCAACATTAATGAATCCCAATCAATCACTCCAGTCAGACAGCTCTGCTCCAGCTGAGCCGCGCTCGCTCGATATGACTTCTTCAACACTTTGTGCGCCACCGAGTTTGTTTGCTCGCCACTGCCGCCGCCGCCCGCTGGCCTCCGCTCCTCTCGCGCGGCCGCCGCCGCCAAAAAGGTGACTCTTCCCCCCAAGTTCATTCACCGGCGCCAATTTGAATGGGCGCCGCTCGGAGGCCAGCTCGCTCTTGGAAGTGGCGGCGGCCATCTGATTGGGAGTTTGGTGCGCGCGGAAGTTGCAGCAACGGGCGCAAACTAGCCGAGCGTGGATCGGCCGACTCTGGGCGAAAGTTTTAATTCATCTCGGCCTCTCCGCCGGACGGCCGGCCGGATTGTTGTCATTGTTTGGCCCACGAAACAATGGCGCCGCCGCCTCGACTCGGCTGGTCAGCGGCGGCTGCTGCTGCCGCTGCTGCAGTCGCCGCCGCCACGGAATCGGCGCCGGCCAGCCCAGGACAGCGTGATTTTGCACTGGGGCTTCGCTGACGGGAAAAACAATACCGATCATGTGGGCCAACTGCGGCCGCCTGCCAACCTGGCCATTCCCTCGCCCCATCCGCGCTGCTCTACTTCCAGCCCCAATTCTCCCTCAAAACCCAAACCCAAACTCAAACTCCAGCTCCAATTCCAATCCCAGTTTCAACCCAAACTCCAGCTCCAGCGCAGGTAAATGAATCGCGAGTTTTAGCGCAAGCCTAGTTAGAGCAACAAAGCTAATGTGTCACTTGGCCATCTTTTGTGCCGGCCGGAATTCCACGCTCCTCGCGCTAGCTCCTCCTTTGCCGGCGCGCAAACCTGGCCGCCGCCGCCGCCGCCTGATGATGAATTGATCTGCGCCGGCCGGGGGAGCGTAAATAGTGCACGATCCTCGGGGCCAAGAGGCCAGTCGGTGGCGCCGGCTGGTCTGCTCGGCGGCGGCGGCCAGAATTTGCATGCGAGCGCTCGCTAGCTCCAATTTCCATCTTAATTGTTTCGCTTGAGCCGCAAAACTCGTGTTTCTGTGGTTACTTTAATTGCCTCTGCGCCATTAGCCATCGAGAAGTATCGTCTGTTCCGCTTCCGCTGGCTGGCGCCGCAGTCTCGGCCGGAGAGTCGGAGAGTCGGAGAGTCGGAGAGTCTGAGAGCCGGAGAGCGGAAGCGAGAGAGAGAGAGAGGGAAAGGGAGCAAACTCGGCATCGAGTCGCACTGGCGCTCGCCCGGCAAACCCCCTCGACCTGACCCAGCCAGGGCTCGGCGGCGCGATTGCCACTCATCAAAATGCTAATTTGCCAACCACCTGACTCCTTATCTCTCGGCCTGATTTCAGACTTG
>Ga0209372_1000053_pt1 | contig 89990 bp, 50 predicted proteins | sample AgamicAtPe_FD_187170 | JGI IMG/M metagenome (GOLD analysis project Ga0209372, IMG submission 187170) | Agave microbial communities from Guanajuato, Mexico - At.P.e (SPAdes) (version 2) | ecosystem: Host-associated > Plants > Phyllosphere > Phylloplane/Leaf | place: Guanajuato, Mexico | collected... | reverse complement strand
GATCACCAAGCGGATCACCAAGTGGGCCACCATGCGGGTCACCACGCGAGTCGCGTGAACTTTCCAAAAGTAGATGCAGAACCCTTGCAGAAATAAGCACTAGTGACCTACCTACCAGCCGACCCCGTCGATCAACTCGCAGACGTTGGGCCCCACTCGACTTTGCTCGCGGACAGCGGCCCATCTACCGCCGTAGAGGCGATGCTTTCGAGGTTGTGGGGTTCGAGGAAGGTTTCCCAGCCAAATACAACTACGGCAAGCAAAAACCGACTGTTAAACGGCCACCGAACGCATCCCCGGTCGCACCCATTGAGTACAAAATGTCAAAGAAAGGAGGATTCGAGTTTCACTGTGAACAGATCAACTCCCTTATCACAGGCGCCATACGCCTCGGCCCCGGCAAATCTAAACCAGAATCGAAAACCAGCTGTAATCATTCTTACATGTTTCTTGTCCGTAGCGGCCAAACTATCATCAAAATGATCAGTGCCAAAGGAACCAAATCAGTATATGCCGACGAAAATTCAGGTTGGATAACCCTGCCACCAGGTAACCGATATATGCTCAAAAATTGCGGATCCCGCATCAACAACATAGCTTATATCGTTAAAGATATATAATTTCCCATCGTTGTATGCATCATCCATAGAATTGACCATTTTATAAGCGTTTATTGTCCGTATGTCGGATTGAGCTGAGCTCTGGATCTCCCCCTTTGGCTCTTCGGCATCCTCTTCTTAGCGAGTTCCTCGATTTCTTCCTTACTGTAGAAGTATGGAGCGACTTCAACAAGCCAGCTAGGTTCTATTTCCGATATTATACGCATATACTCTTTGGTGGTTTGCTTTATCTCATTGAACACCACCCAACGAGGTAGCGAATCGTGCAATGCTGATGTAGGATGAAGATAAACCGGTTGATTGTTCTTGATGGTGCGGTAGGACCCACCCTCACGTGATATACGAGCGACATTGTAGAAAAAACCACACAATATGGCCTTTCTAACCTTGGCAGTGTCGCTAGAGTCTGAGAGGAGCTTGATCTCAACCTTTTCGCAAAGCTTCTCTAGTTGCTCCCTCACATCCCTAGCCCGGCACATCGACTTGTATTGCACAAACTTCTCATAGCACCATTGTCTGCTGTACCCACTAGCTGCCCAATCACAATAGACTCTGAGCAACATCATATGATCGCCTGTGAACGAGAAGAAGCTTTTGCGGGATGCCTCAGCGTGGACTGCATTATCTTTAGGTTTGAAAAAGATTGAGCCATTAACACTTAGCATGGACATGATGGTCAGAATTTCTTCAGTGCAACCATGTGACTCAGCTGAAACAATAGACTTTGACATCTTGGGATCAACAGGAAATTCAGCCATCTTGCGGCCGAGAGAAGTCAGCTCTCCCGATTGATCTAGGGCACCAAGAGATGTGAGCTGTTCTATCGCGAAGATCAACACCTCCCTGGGGGGTCGGTCGAGATATTCAAAGTTGATCACATCTTTAACTCGCATTGTCTTGAGCAAAAGAACTACGTTGGCAAGATTCAATCTCAAAATCTCAGGCTGTGTATTCTCTTCAAATTCTGTGTTAAACTCGTCTTTAGTATACAATCGGAAGCAAACACCAGGACGATTGCGGCCCGCACGACCTGCTCTCTGGTCTGCACTTGCTTTAGAGATTCGAGTGATGGCCAGGGTCTCAATCCCGGTTTTCGAACTGAATCGATTTTGTTTGCAATAACCGGGATCAACTACAAATACAATACCATCAATCGTCAGAGATGTTTCTGCTATGTTTGTAGCTATAACCACCTTCCTAGCCCCAGGAGGCGTTGGATCGAATACTTTTGCCTGCATGTCTGTGGGCAAGTTCGCATAAATGGGTCGTATGAGCAGCTCTTTGATCTTTGAACCCAAACGCTTCACCTGAGCCTCAACTTCCTTTTGTAATTCTTCAATTTCGTCTTGGCCGGGTAAGAAGACCAATATATCTCCTGGCTGCTCTGACCTATGAATCTGGATAACCGTTCTTAGACACGCGTCAATCATGTTAGCTGTGGCACTTTTTTGATCGTTGGCCATAAATCTATGTTGTACATGGAATAGTCTACCTTTGATCCGGAAAACAGGCGGATTATCGAAGAAATCCACAAACTTTTGTTCGTCAAGGGTTGCACTTGATATCACAAGACGGAAGTCAGATCTAGCTCTGGTCACATCCTTAAGGAGCGTGAGCAGAATATCAGTGTGTAGAGTCCGTTCATGCGCCTCATCAACAATCATAACGGAATATTTGCTTAATGTTGGGTCGTCAAGGAGCTCCCGCAGGAGCATACCGTCTGTCATATACTTGATTACCGTCCCTTCGCATGTGCGATCTTCGAACCTAATACTGTACCCAACAGTGTGACCTAATTTGGAGCCTACTTCCTGCGATACGCGAGCTGCCACCGACATAGCCGCCACTCTACGTGGTTGTGTGCACCCAACTATCTTTAGTTCGCCGTGCTTCATCTCAGTCTTAGTATAACCTTCCTCGTGTAAATATTGAGGTATCTGTGTGGTTTTTCCGCAACCTGTTTCGCCTTGAACAATAATGATTTGATTTTCCGCTATGGCTTGCAAAAGCTCTTCTCTATGTTCATAAACAGGCAACTTTCTTCTCGTCTCTTGGATCAACTTACGTGCCCGTTCTTTTGCCTCCCTCTCGAGCTTTCTAGGATCTATTAAACAATCTTCGAAGGTATCACCACGTTTAACTCTTTCAAGGAATGTCGTATCATTCATCAATAGTTCGATATCTGAAATTCCATCAGTTGAGGGTTCAGACTTCGATCTAGAACCAAATCTTAGGTTAGCCTCCTCAAATTTGGTCCTCTCCCAGTCTTTCTGGCCAGAATTAGGTTGATCGTCTTCAGGATCCACTTCGTTGTTATCCAATGGACGAGTATCAGGCATAAAGTACTGCTTTATTTTGGCCTTTTTACCAGCCTCCATATGACTCTTGGTGAGATTGAGGACCTTCTGCTGATATTCAAATCTATCCCTCTCTCTACGAGTGAGCTGACTATCTGAAAACAACTCTTTCTCATCTTGTAGATCCTCTTCAAGTATTTTCAACTGCTTAACGGCCCTAGTTTTCAGATATTGAGTTCGGGACTTCTTGCGAACTTCGTCCATCGAAGAGTACCGGTCATGGTCAGATCTATGTCGCTTTGAGCTTTCGCTCGAACGTCTATGCGGGCTATGGTGTCTCGATTGAGTATCATCTCGATGATCAGATCTAGATGATGATGCTCGGTGAGACATTTTAAATCTATAGAGACACTAATAAATTAGTTAGAGACACATTTATTTTTGTCATGAGTACATGAGAAACCCCGTTCTCAAACAATTTGGGTACTAGCGACAAAAATAAACAAATCTCGCGGTTAGTTTTGACAGTGCACCACCCAGCGGTCTGTTTGAATTTTAATCATTTGTGTTGAGGCCTAAGAAAGAATCCATGACCGAACTCAAGTTTAAATTCAAACAATATTGGGGTCGTAATTCATTTGATCCTCATTCCTTTCCAAGCACTCCGTTCCTTTGTATGACCTGGTCTTACACATTCTGTTGCATGGGGCGTTACATTCTGCTGCATGAATTTGCTCTTTCTCCTCATAATCATGAAGCTTTATTCTAGCGTCAACCAATTTCGTCGATAGTTTGTTGACGTCAGCCATCAATGTGGACTTTTCGTACTCAATATTCGATATCAACTCTTGCTTTTTCCTCTCAAATGAATCCACAACATTCAATAACTTGTCTTCGAGGTTTTGATTGACCCTCTGCAGATGATCGTAATCCGCCTGGAGCTTTTCGTACCTCGAGCGCCAATAGTGTTCGCCCTCAGTCGGAGCTGATGATGGTGATTCGTTTGTGGATCCAACAACTTCGTTAAAAGTTGAATTTTCACTTCTGAGATGGTTTTTCTTTGATAGATTTTCCGGGATGCTGGTACTGGACATTATGGTGGTGAGACGAGGTGCTCGCTTCGATCGATTACGATTTCGTGGCCTAATGAGAACGAAAACGGTCACTGTCAGCTTGCTTTGCCATAACTGGAGTCCATCAAGAAAGGGGTCATACGCTCAACAGGTGAATAAGACGCATTTACGTCCGAACTGGCTGTGCAACGACCGCGAACGGACCTTGTGATGAGCTAAAAATCTCAATATTTATGCAACTCATTAAAAGTCATACGCCGATCCAGTTGATACCGAGTTTATTATTGACCTGGCAATAGATTTGACAGCAAAAGTTAGACAATTCGGGGGCAACGCTAAAACATTGCTGTATGAAATTTACTGAATTTGCATCGGATGCAGATCCTTGTTTCATTATTTACAACATCGTCATGACAGATTTTAGCTATTCCCTCATATCATTGTGACATCTCTTCCATTCGACAATTTAAAGCTGTTTGAACAACCTCGCAACTCACATAATCTAGCTCCTTCACGAGACAAAGGACAGCTGACAAGATGTTCCCGTTCCTGCTTTTGCCGCCTTTTGGGAGAATAGTATTGTTGTTGGATGAGGACCAGCACTGTTGACTCATTCCACCATTTAGGGCAGTTACCGATCCTTGTGACGAGAAACACCTTGAGGGCTGTTGATTAGTCACCGAAGATCTTGTGGCGCTTAGGGTAGACTTCATGTTGATGGAGTTGTTAATAGATTGCAATTCGTTCACTAACTGGCCGCAGCTAGACTGCGAAAACGAGCATTCGGAAGTTTCATTTGGCTGATAAAAGCTCGTTTCGTTTATTGACTGCTCATTGTTGTTGGAGTAGGTTATCATATCACGACTTGGCAGCGTCTCAGTCGGCTCATTTTCTGCTAAAATTTGAGGTTTTGATATCGGGGCAGTTGGTATGGCAGGCGTTGAAGAGGATCCGGAACCCGAAGAATTAGTCGACTCGTATGGAATCTCTTCGTATATATCATTTCCAAGCTCCTCGATCTCTTGTAGCTCCTCCCGAGTTACCGGAACGTTGTCCAAGAGGGTTAGATTTGGTAAAGCTTTCAAGACTACCTTGCGGTAGTTATATGTATTTTCGGCGCAGGGATTTTCGTCCAACCAGAGGCTTGTTAACTTGGGCAGTCTCTGTAAATGAGCAATCTCAGAGATGTTTTTAATCTTGTTCTTACGCAGAATCAGCTCTTTGAGCTTTGGACAGTAAGCGAAATCTTCTAGGGTTGTTATTTCATTACATGACAGACCTATGACTTCAACGTTGACCAGTTGCCTTACCAATGACACATCTTTAATACCGCTGCCCCAACAATTCAGCTTGAGAACCGATCTAAGATCTTGCGATCTTGTCTTCGCTAGCACGAGTGATTCATTAAGAATTAGCGACATGTTTAAGGCTCGGCAAAAGTTTTCGGCCAATGATGCGGGTAAGCAAGTCGAATTTCTTTGAGTGATTCAGCTCCACCTGGATCAGGGCCTCACGTATCTTGGGTCTATATTGTCAGATAGAACGGATTGGTAGCAACTGTTCAACCTGGCATCCTAATTTCGATCCTCATCTAACAGCATTAACTTGCACAACAATGGTAAGCCGTATAGTTGATGGCAATTTTGATGATAGATAAATCAGTCTGTATGTTGCCCTAGCTCTGAAGAAATACGAGGCACTTTGAGTGACCCAAAAGGATCTCTAACTCATTTAGATGGTATGGTTCGATAGGTGACCTGCTTTGGAATGGATGGTGTTCGATCGGTGCCTATTTCTCCAACAGTTTGCTCGAGTCTTACTCAAACGTTCAGTGGAGTGTGGGCAACTTATACTGTGAAGCCAGTTTGACTGTACGGATCTGGAAATACAATCGAAAGCTAACACTGGACAGCTGGCTGTGTGGCAAGCAGCTTCTGATCGAAGCGTCCTGCGCTCCATTTAGACGAGCGGTTCTGTCCAATGCAGAGCTGAAATGTACACGTCTTGTTCTATATTCTATTCTCGTCTATTGGACGCGGATTTGAGTCAGGGATTAACAATATGGTTACAGAAACCAAGGTCAGGATGTCGGCATGTAAATAATTGCTAGCGTTTCATGTAACGGAGCAAATGATCATTTATTGGGATGCTCACAGCCTATGCTTTCTCTCGTTCGATCTAAACGATGGTCTCCGAATTGACTAGCTCTGAGTGATATGATCAACCCCTTGGAAAGGTAGATTAAGTTTCTTGAAAGATTTTACTAAATTCGGTTCGATTAATCTAACTCCATTCAGCTGATTGCCTAGAGTTATCCAGTTAGGTTGTACGTTATGCGCCCTACCAAAAAGCTCTATTTTCCTCGTTCCAGGAGACAGACGCTCAATTATGCCATAGATTTCATCGGGTTTATGGCTAGTTGCTCTAACCTCGGCTACAATCACATCGCAATCGAGCCCGCGGTTAATGTCTTTCGGATTTCCTTTGACGCCTACGAGACAATGTTCTTTACCATGATTCAGCCAGTGACCAGTTCGCCCTGTTCGAATAATGCGCTGAAGTTGATTGGTTTTAACCCAGATTATTTCATCACAGCGATCGTAGCCCCAGAGAGCCAAACACTCACGACCTAGCTCCATAGCTCGCCCAGTTACCCAAAGGAATATCACCCCCTCATCCTGGAGCGCTGGTATGTTCAACTTCCTCATTTCATCGTCTGACATAGTGCCGTACGGCAACTCCATATGGATATCCCAGGGTGGATCAGCCATAACAACAGAAAACTTTCCTAACAAACTCATGTCGAAAAATCTGAGATCACATTGAATCCATTGGGGTGGGAAGAGGACAGTCTTGAATCGTTTTCTATTCTTTGCATCGATCTTGGCTTGCTCGTCAGGACTTAGAGTGAACATGGATGGATTTGAGTTTGGCACTGATAAGCCGGTTATCGATTGCTGCCTCAGAGATTTGTTATTGTTTTTATCCTTGTCGTCTGAAACTGACCCAGTCACAGGTGGGCTGGACTTAGTTCTGGCCGGGGAGCTTAACGAGAGAACAAACGGTTTGTTGTGGGGCTCTGCCGGGCGAGGTTTCTTGAACGAGTGGCGAGGATGTTGTTGGGCAGCTGACTTCTCGTCGTAATCGACCTCGTAATGGACGTATTTACAAGAGTCCATATGAAAACAAGTGTTGAGGAAAGAACAATCACCTAGTGATTCCTCGGTATGTTTGGCGATAATCTTTTTGAAGTGTAGTTTGTTGCAGGCGCCCGCGCCATTATTATTTCTTCTACATTCCCCTTTAGTACCCTTGGCACAAAACTCTTGCACCTGATAGCCATCAGCACTACGAAATCTCTCGAGCAGGTTCTTCTCCTTGGCGGTTGGTTTACTGAGAAGCTCCAATAATTCTTCGCCCAGCTTCTTGCTCTCCTGCTCCCTAGTGGATGCTAATGATAATAAACTTTCTAGGTCCTCACCATATTCTCGTTGTCTCTTGATATCTGTTATTGTTATCGCCTTGCTGTTTGGAGTTCGTACCTTTTTTGAACTAGTCGTGTCATCGATTGATACTCCCGCACGTGGAATGGACTCAGAGGGGCAATCATCGCGATCGGATAATCGTAAGGGAGTGTCCGAACTTCTCATCACTTGAACAGGCACTGAGGATTGCGTCTTATTCCCAGAAAATTCAAATTCGTCCGTATTGTTAGAATCATCTGTCTTTGACTCGATCAGTAAGGCTCTCATATTGTCAATTGATCCGAAAGATTTGTCAAATTCAACCAACCTCGTATGATCAGCTGAGGTAACATAAATACAATATTCGTCATCGTCAACTCTCGAATCTAATACGCAACCAGGGTTAGTGAGTTTCTTCCTCCCGTTTATCGACGAACTTGTGGGCTCCTCTATCGTGATCAATTCCTGATGAGCAAACTTCTGGAGAAGATTCTCAACGAAGGATTGAGTGATCTTTTCTAGACCGCGCACTTTGTTGATAAATCTTTGCAGACTCTTCGAGTCGATAGGTAGTTTCAAAGCAACATCACACAGTTTGAGCAACAGCAAGCACTCTACTAGTTCAGGGTTTTCATGATCACATGAGATGGTGTCAATAGCAGAGCTGTGGTCCAATATTGTGGGTGGTTGCAAAGAGTTGGATTTACCTGAAGGAGATTGGAATGAGCTACTTGTAAGTAGTAAATCACGATTCTTACGACTGCTAATATCGTCATTGGGCCGCTGTTCGTCTGACAATCGGGAGCAAATGCTTGGGGAAGAGGGTTGGTTGGTCCTGCTCGAGCTAGGGTTGTTGAGAAGAGGAGGAACCTGGCTTTTCGCCAGATGGTTCTGACCATGAGCATTCGCGAGTTCCATGTGTAAATTTTTATGCCGATTAAGCTTCTCTCTCCTATTGAGTTGTCTAGTTTTAAATGCTTGCAACTCGAGCCAGGCATCGCTACCAAATTTGCAAACATTGTTGATAGAGTCCATCGTTCTATACCCTGGTCGAATTTTTCGCCCCTTCTAACAATGTATAAGATTATTCAGCTTTTACGCCTCTATCATGATATCATTCTCTTCATTCAGTGATGCCATGAACCGGTACAGTTTTTCGGACGAGGGCCAGACAGCTCCAGAACAGGAGTGAACAGATGATAACATACGTTGATGAGTATAAATAACATGACTTGGTCTCTCCTTCTATTCTATCTGCAGCATGATTGATGAACGTATCTGGAAGAGGGATCGAATATTGACCGGGTTTCAGCTTGGGTGCTGGTTACCTAGAGGGGCGAAGCCGTAGTTTATTTGAGTTACACATTCCATATTCAAATACTTGAATATGAGAGGAACCGCTAGAATACAGCCAGTTTGAAGGGTCGTCGAGAATGTGTTCTAAATCTACACGTCTTTTCTTTCTTTTTCTACTAAATAAAATTGAGTTTTTATCACGATGTTTGTCCAATCTGGGGGTTGCACTGCACAAATCTCCAGTCACCCCCTGCTCGCACACGTTAATTTCCCCCAATGCTTCAAGACTCGCAGTGCATTCCTACTTTTCCTTTACGTAACACCACGGAACTGGTAGCGTCGATTCCGAGCTCACAGAGTAAGCGCGGCTCAAAGCCCGTAGGGTCCGAGCAAATTTTTCTGCACAGGTCGAAGCGAAGGTTTGAAGCGGGACACCGAACCAGGGTGGGTGGGGCGGAGAAGCTGCACGATCGATAAGAAAGAAGTGATCAAGACTCCGAAGGAGGTAAGTAGAGGGCCAACGAAAACGGCAGGTCATCTACTAACCTATCTACTCTCCCTCCTCTCCACCCAATCAACCAGGAACCCAGGAAATTCAAACGCATCCAGAGTGTACCAATTCAAACCAGAGGAACCACCACCAGCAAGAGGGAGAGAACCAAAGAGAAAGGAGACTGAACTAAGGGACTCACGTCGAACCTGGGGACACAAGAATCTGGAGGAAAGGGGAACCAACAAACCAGAGGAGAGCACCAATGGGCCAGTTCACGCCATCATCATCATCATCATTTTCATCACCGCTTCTCAGCTCCTCGGAGCCAATTAACGAAGCACCATTGGGCTACGCCTGGCCCATGGTGAGTGTTGCAGTCCAATTGCACGCCGCTTGTTTCGGGCATCATGACTAAAAGCCCTCGACCAGTCTACATTCCATGCTTTTCGAGGATATTTATCTTGAGTACATACTCACGGCTAATATAAATACGGCGAATGTGCAGCCTTGAAAATAAATGAAAATCGACTTCCACTTGCATTCCTTCTTTCCTCTCCTTCCAGCCCTCAACTGAGGACGGGACTTGAACCTTCCTAGTGCTGCAATCTTGCTTTCTGAGCTGCGCCATTCACGGAGGTAGGATCTAGTAACCTCCCGCTACCAACTCAAGGTCTTGGCTGCATCGAGTAAATTTTTTGAGACCTGAGCGGAAGTTCCCGGTGCCGTGTTGCTGTCAAACATGACGCCTTAGAATCAGGATCTTGATAATCGAATCAAGTGAGCGAAAAATAAGGTTTGTCTTCGCAAAGCTAAGGAGCTGCGCATCGTCTGCCAATGTTGCACGAGATTAAGATTTTGCATTCGCGTTCTAGCGGCAAGGTGATAGATCCTGAATGATAAACCAATTGGATCTCTTGCCCACAATTGCACCGAGACCAGTGAGATCCAGTTCCACTTTAGAAGCGAATATGGGCATCCCGGCGATGATAACGCTCTTGAGACAGGAGCGAGAGGCTTGGTCGAGGAACCTCCGACTCCGCAACTGTAAACTGGTCGTCGATGTAACCGATGGAATGTACTGGTTCGCAAAGGCCAACCTGCTAGAGCAGAGGTCAATGAGGATGGACCAGTATGGGTTCAACATGGTTGAATATGGGAAATTCATTCGCAAATTCTTCTTGAAGTTGAAGGGAGCCAACGTAACCCCGTTAGTTGTTTACAATGGCGGCCGGCTCAGCGAGCAACAATTTGGGCCTTTATGTTCCAAAGCAAACTTTCTCGACAGAAGCTCTCATGTTCGCATGATGTTGCTGGCTAGGAACGGAAGCAGACTTGATCATAGGATCTTTCCTGAACTAGCATGCAATGCAATCAAGCAAATAATCAACGAGCTTGATCTTGAGCATCATCCCGTCCAGAGTGTCTACGAGGTTTATCCGAAATTGGCCGAGCTTGCGGAACAAAACGATTGTCCAGTGCTCACCTCCCATAGTGATTTTATTTTAACAAATGTGAGAAACGGTTTCATATTGGCTGAGGAATTGAATCAGATCAACTCGAGTATCGAACGAGAGATTCCTATAGCGCACGTTTATCACAATCGTCTATTATTGAGCCAATTTCAGCTGGAGCGACACGGCGAAGCTTTAACTAGCCTATACACTCTGCTTAGACCTGATTTCAGTGGCACCTACTATCAGGAACTGAACCGCTTTTTCAGTTTCCTTTCCCAAGGTGAACAGTTTCGATACGACCCAGCCAAGTTTGTACCTGGTTTCCGGCCTCCACGAGGACAACAGATGAAACGGCGCCTCCAAAGCATCTTTCAAAACTGGCCAAAACATCTGGTCAGCTCAGAGGATGTTAAAACAGAGTTGATCAGCCAAGTCGGTGGCCGAAGTGCAATGCTCAGGGATTACGATGCCATTCATTCGTCCTTCACCAAGAGGCTAGATTTTGAGCAGGCTGCACCGATTCCAGCCCACTTAATGAGACAGGTGACGAACGCTCTGACAAGAAACGAATCGAGCACAACCTTTCTATTGGACACACTGATGAATCAGACTAACTTCAACAGGGGAACTGTTGAAGATGTGAATATTTTTCGATCAACCTTCTCCATTTCGGATCCAGTGAGGAAGCATCTCTTAGATTTAGCGCCAAGAAAATGGAACGAATTGCTCGATCGACAATTCAGTCATCTTAGCAAGCGAGTTCTGGCCGCAGATGGTAGCTTCCCAGCTGACCTTGTCAACGAAAAGGTCATTTATGAGCTATTCCACTTTCCGAGCCAGGTTTCTAGTGTAAGCCAAATGAGGACATTCATCCCTGGACTTAGGATTAACAAGGCACTTAGCTTAGCTGGCTGGGAGCAGCTATTGGTCCTCCTTCTGCTTGCTCGTTTTGGCCTTCGATTGGCATTCAGCTCGTCGTACGATGTATCAAAAGGCTCCAAGGAAAACCTCACGCCTGCAGTCCAAGCAAAATCAGACGTTTCTCCATATTCTGATAGGAACAGGAGAAGATTCTTCTGCGCAATCTACAATTGTTTCATTTACTACTGCTACATCAACAAGATGTATCTTGAGATGCAAAATCTCGAAACTCATGAGTCGCTGATTGACGACGCCAACGACAAAAGTGTACTCCCAAAGATAAGGATCGCTGCCAACGAGGTTACCAGCAACCGAATGAAGCAACCAAGCATTACGGACAGCAGTTACATTGAAATCAAGCATATGCTCGAGGCCTTGAATTACAGCATACATGCTTATTCTGAAATCACTTCACTCTACCCCGATCTAACCGCAAAATTGAAATACACAAAGTTCTATGACGCAACACTGATTTTCAAGATGCTCAGACATTTAATGGCAAAGAACGAGCATAACTTGATCGAGATTGAGCCTGATCTAGAGGCTCTGATAATGAGCCATTAGTTCACTATGCTTCAGTTTAACTCCACCTACCTGAGCTTTCATTATCAACAGACTCAATTAAAAGTTGGCCCCTCTTGATGTCTGTTCAGAAATTGTCATTCTCTTTGCAGCTGTCCTATCGAGAGTTCAGTCTATCATGGATTAGCGTGCTTGTTGACCCCCTTCGCCAGGTCGCGATAGTGCATATAGGCGACGAGGTCGCAAACGCGCGCACTGTATCCGTATTCATTGTCATACCATGAAATAAGCTTGAAAAATTTTCTGCCAAGGTGAATTCCAGCCTTTGCATCAAAAATAGAACTATGCGAATTTCCGATGAAATCGCTCGAAACCACAAGGTCCTCTGTGTATGAAAGAATTCCCTTATACTGCTGACTTTCACTAGCTTTCTTGATGACTGCCTTGATTTGATCGTAGGTAGCATCTGTTTTGAGTGTGCAAGTTAAATCAACAACCGAAACGTCGGCCACTGGAACGCGAAACGCTAGGCCAGTTAGTTTGCCATTCAGTTCAGGTATGACCTTGCCCACGGCCTTGGCTGCGCCCGTCGCTGCCGGAATAATGTTCTGCCCGGCGCCTCGCCCATCTCGCCAAGCCTTACCACTTGGCCCGTCCACCGTCTTTTGGGTTGCGGTCGTAGCGTGTACAGTGGTCATCAGGCCTTGCTCGATTCCAAAGTTCTCGTGCACAACCTTTGCCAGAGGCGCCAAACAGTTGGTTGTGCAAGAGGCGTTCGAAACGATGCTATCGTTTGGATCATAGCGTTCATGGTTCACGGCCATCACAAACATGGGCGCATCGGGCGAGGGCGCCGATATAACTACCTTCTTTGCTCCTCCCTTCAAGTGGGCGCTTGCTGCTTCAACAGTAACAAACACTCCTGTTGATTCAACAATATACTCAGCACCCGCTTTTGACCAAGGAATCTTGGATGGATCTCTCTCTTGTGTGACCTGAATTTCTTTGTTGTTTACGACTAAATGTCCGCCTCTAGTGACAACATCGCCCTTAAATTTTCCATGAGTTGAGTCATGGCCAAAAAGGTACGCCATATAGGAGGGGTCAACATAGGGATCGTTGATTGCAGTTACATTGAGTCCCTTTTCGACACAATTACGCAACACGAGCCTCCCGATGCGACCAAACCCGTTGATTCCGATCCTGAGGGCATCGCTAACTGATGGTGAAGTTGGTACGGCAGCCTTGGGACTAGTCGGAAGCATTTTTGTGCCAGTTTTAGACTTCGGAGCGGATTGCATTGGCGTGTTAGAGTGCTGATTTTTAGATTGACCGGAAGGTTGATTGTTTGTTGCCGGCATTGATTCAGGAGAATCCTCCTTCAATATTCCGGAGCTGGTCGATTTTTGGCTAAGACTTGATTGAGAGCGACTTGCACCAGAAGACGAGTTGCGAGTTTCTTCCTTGCCTGACGGGCGTTCCATCTCTAGACACAATTCATTTACGAAACGTAGCAGAATTTTGCAGCGGCAGTGTTCACATTGGAAATTAGTGCGGCGGATTTAGGCGAGCGATCATGTAGAATAACGACTGCAGACAAACGATTGCAGAAGATGCCACCAGAAACTGGTTGTGCTTAAGACTAAATCAGTAGCGCTCTTCTCGTTTCCAAAAACACCCACTGCCCTTGTGCTACAGCCACGTTGAGGTTCATCATGATCAAATTGCTTCCATTGGATTCTAAATGGCAAGATTTCCCACCTGGTTGCATCTCAAACTAACCATTAGCTATGGTCGTGGCGAAGGATCATGCTCTTCCGGCCAAGACCACTGCTTTACTTGGACTCCATTCACCTTGCGACTTCAGCTTCCCTGATCTCTCTGCTCTTGTACCTATTGGTAAAATCATTCTTAGCTAAACAAAACGACTGTCACGGATTCTACACTCGTTGTCACAATTTTGAACCTGGAGGAGTTTTAGCAAGGATTGTAAAAGACGATTTACTTGAGAGGAGCTTAGCCGATTTAACTACGTACGTAGAATTCTTGTTGCACAATTTACCAACTCCGAGATCTCTGAACAGAGACGGAAACCTACAGGAAACGCAAACCCTTTGGTCCTATGATTGGACTGGACTAGATCAGTACGTTATAGTGCTAAGTTTGTTGTTTATAACTCTGTTCGGCTCACTATCAGCTTTTGTGAAAAAACGAAAGTTCGTTTTCATCAGTATTCTTTTATATATTGTTCAAATAATTCAACTAGCGCTCATTGAGGCCAGCGACGATAGATTGTTTCCGGCCAACATATTTAGGGACGGATACACTGTTGCAAGATACTCGATTATTTACACCAGTAACTCAGTGATATCTTTGGTGCTTAAAGTGACGCTGCTCATACTGCTCTTCCTTGAATTATCTATCTTGGTCGTATACTTTTGTTTACTGCGCTACATATACATATTCGATTGAATCAGTCGTCGGAACAATCATGTCCAAACCGCCAATAGACACCAACAAGAGTGATAAGCGTCGCAAGGTGGTCAGACGCAATCGGCGACCCATCGCGACCGTCGATAGCACAACCACTAGCACCGCCAATAGCGACTTTCAACTCCTATTGACGCCAATGTTTTCGGCCATGACTAAGGTCACAGACCATCTGTTTTTGACTGGCGTCGGCGGCATGACCAGAGCAAACTTTAGAAAAAATCACATCGACTTTGTCGTCAATATTACGACAGAGGCACCCTTTTGGGAGGACATAGAATCAATGAGACTTCCTTTGGAGGACGATGCGGGAACAAACATATTACCCTACCTAGATACAGCCGTCGATAGAATCAACGAGGCAATAGTGCGAAGGAACTCCCATGTTCTAGTCCATTGCGTTGCGGGAGTCAGTCGCTCAGCAACTATTGTCATTGCTTACCTGATGAAGTACAGGAGAATGGACCTCAGAAGTGCCTTCAACTACTGCTACAACCTGAGGCCAGTCATAAGACCAAACAACGGATTCATGATTAGTTTGATAAACTACGAGATACAATTGTTTGGTAAGAATTCGGTTTACATGATTGACGCGGATGTGGATGGAACATTGATCAATGTGCCCCATTTTTTCATTGACGAACATCCTAGATTGGTGCTGCTTGAGGTGATGAGAGTAAAAGATCAACAAAAGCAAGCTGCTGTCGCATCAAAATCAACCGCAACAAACATGACTAAACCTTCAGCGGACGAAATTTAACCCTGAACCCCCCTCTGTCAAATTCAATACAGCCAGTCGTGGTCGTGTGAAAATTTTAACACGAGAAATAAAAGTCGCGTCTGCTCTATTAAATTAAAACGTTCTGATCAAGAGTACTCGGAATGCAGAGCATAGATCTCATACTAGTATCCATTATGACAGCGTTCTGTGTACCTATAGTGCTCCTGGCCTTCTCCTCGTACACTCTGTACAACTCGATCGCAATGGCGAGCTATGCGCGGCGCAAGAACGAGGCCATGTTTAGAGCGGTCGTGTTTGGCCGGGCGCTTACAAAGGCCGGCAGAGTCAAGAGTAAAGATGTAAACCTGCCAACCAGTGTCAAGGATTCAGGTCGCCCGAGTCGCGATCCAAATCAAGCTAAGAGCAAGAGTAAAAGCCCCAGCCCCAGCCCCAGTCCTGGTCGTACTCTGAGCCCCAATACAAACACAACCGCAACTACGAGTCCTACCCGTAGCGCCAGTCCCACATCCAAACCGATCACTAGATCGCCTGATTGTAGCCCACCAAATCGGGGTCAACTAAAACAAGTTGTCCAAGCGATGAAAAGATCACCCAACCAAAATCCGGTTATAAAGAAGAAGCTGGCAGAGCAAAGTCCAAGGGCCTCTAAAAAATCAACTGAATTAAATCAATTAATGAACAGATCAAACATACGCCATCTTACACCACCAACAACAAAATCGCCATCTCCAAGGCTAAAAAACAACCCGCCAAAAAGTCCTGCCATAATTAATACCATTGCTTCAATTAAATCATTCGCGAGCCCAACACCAAGCAATCAGTCATCAAACCAATTGGATCACTTGTTATGAGCGGAAAATGAAGATCTCATTTACGAATTATGATTTACCTGTTGCTTTAATCTGGTGGCCAACAGACTTTCTTCGATCTTCTGACCGCACTGCCTTGGAGTTGGCTCGCGTGATCTCGGCACTTTTCGGGCCTTCGTACTGTAACCGGATATCCTTCTTGCTTTTAGCGGACAAATTCAACTCTGGCCTTGCTCTCTCTAGTCTTATGATGACGAGTGTCATTAGAATCAGGATAAGCACGACAATAACTACTAGGATCAAAATGAATGTCAGTGCATCATTCCAAGGGTCAGTTGGGTTGGGCTTGGCGGTGGAGGTCGATGGTGATTGAGTTGTAGTTTCAATTGTTGAATCATATGGGACCGTCGATACCATTAATGCGGCCAATTCCATCATTCCTATCAGTAGTGGCCTCGGGTGGTTTTTGGATGATGCAACCTTCTTTGGCCCAAGAGCTAGAGTCACGTGCAGAGCGTATAGTCGGGGTTGAACGTATTTCTTTTAGAGCAGATGTTGTCAGATCTAACTTAGGTGTTCTGGAACAACCTCACCTGGGTTGCCCTCCAACATGGACAAGCTGAAGCAAATTGCAACATTGAAACGAGAAAGTGGGTTCAAGCCCGACCTTAAAAAGAAAACAAGCTCTTGCAAACCGCGGACCAAGGCCAAAAGTATAGAGCGAATTCTGGGAAGGCTTAACTATGGCCCCAACCATCTAAGCTCAGACCAGATGATTGCAAGACAAAAATTGGAACAGTTGAAAATTATCACGACCACCAACCTGGCGATCGTAAGCGCTACTGAGCCATCTAGGATCTCCAGTGTTGTTCTGTTCAAGCACAACTTGTTTGACCCCACACTAAACCTTTCAATCGTCATAGTTTACCTTCTAAGTCGCTGCCTAGCGGGGACCTCTTTCGATCTGCGATTCTTTCTCATATTCAGTTGCCTATTTCTAGTAGTCAATCATCACATCGAATCATTCAAGTCTTTCGTGATCGTAAGGAACTGCGTAGAGATGCTGAAATCGGACCATAATATGAGATTCTTCTTTCTAAGTACACATTTCGGCCACGAGCCTATCAAGAGGTTCAATGTGACCGCAATGAGGGGGGATCACGGAAAAAACACTACCAAAAGTTTGAAAGACTCTCACCTTCAGAAAAGGCAAGCTCATTTAGGGAAGCTCTCATTTCCTGTGATATTGAATGAAAAGACATTGGACAGCTTTGATTGGATTAACGAGATTATTGCATTCTTCTGGCCTTACCTATCACACCTGATTCATTATGAATTGAACGAGTTCTTCCGGGATCAGATAGAATCTGGCTCTTGGGCAGGTAGCAGGGCGAGCAGCAAGCGATTGTTTTACGCTGTCATGAGGCAGCTCGACACTAACATACTTGCAATCGAGAAATGTCAGCTAGGCGATCGATCTCCTCGAATCAGGAGCATCAAGGCTTTTGAGAACAAAATTTCGCCTTCTGTTAAGAATGAGGGCGGCATTCAAGAACCGGTAACTCACAAGGACCATCAAGCACCTAGCTGCAGGAGTGACAACACTCTTACTTACGATATCAAATTTGAGTACAATGGCGATATGAATATCGCTTTCATTTATAGATACTTCTGCTGCTGCAACTCTCGAGTTGGATTGAAGGATGTCTTCGTGCACTTTAATGCAAGAGTTGTTTTGGGTCCAATCAAAAGAGAGATACCATTCGTGGATCAGATCTCTTTCACACTGTTAGACTTACCCAAGTTTGGGTACAAGGGTATCGCTCTAGTCGAGCTTGCCGAACTTAGAGTAGTTCGGAGAGTCATCAACAGGCTCATGCAAGAGAACCTGCTCAAGCCTAAATTTGTAACCATAGGCGTGCATGATTTTTTTCAGGCTCTACTCAATGGGCCCCCGACAGACGACCCGAACACGCGGCACAATCCGTCCGGGACGAGAGCAAACGTTGGCGATGTGAATCAAACTAACGTCTCCTTCCTAACTAGATTATCAGCAAGGGCTCTTCTCTGTGGTTGTGTCTGCTCGAATATATTCTTGCGCTGCTTTCAGGGAACTAGAAGAACTCTCTGTCCCTCAGGATGCCGGTGTCGAGACACCGAAACGGAACATGAGGATAAGTGAACATGAGAACGCAGAAGACTCGAATGGTTGAATTCATGAGTTTCGTTCGTGTAAAATCGATAAAGCCCAAATGATGAGTGTTTATTGCGACGATCTCCGTTATCAAGCTTCAGCTTTGACGATATTCTTCCTTTTGTACCACTCGTCGGATTTGTCCTCCGATATTGATCTTTCTATTGACTCGTTAGCGCAAGGATCAACTTGTGATAGGTCGCGGAATCCCTCGTCACCAACAAAACATATCTCATGCCCATCAGGATCGGCCAGTATCACAACCTGCACGGTCGCCTTTCCAGGAGTATCAAGGCTAACGTAAGGTGTTAATACCTTGTTGCCTGAACTTATCACTTTTTTCTCGATATCTCTCAGTTCGATGGCAGGACAACTGAACGCTATTCTACCGTAAGCAGATTTATGATCGATCTCCTCTGCAATTTGTCTTAATCTTAGAGATGCTTGATTCGGGGCATATTTAAATAGTGCCTCTTCCTGATTCTTTCCATCATCTTGCCGGTCCATCCCAAGTAAATCCGCCCAATAACTTGAGGATTCCTTCAAGTTGGTGCAACTCAAGCAAACCTCAACAATGTCTTGCTTGCATTCTGTTCCCTGTAGTCTTGTTATCAAAAATTTGTACCCATCAGGAGAGACCAATGTCGTTAAATTATTGTCGTCTTCCTTAAGGGATACGTCGTTAGCCCCGATTTTCTCCAATAAGTCCCTCCCTAAAGCTATTTTTATGTGCTGGAGATCGTTCCCAAGTTTATAGCTGCCAATCGAGTAGTTGTAAGTCAGCTCCAAAACGAAATGGTCATCCTCGGGACCATAACCGATCATTGTTTTGGACCACTTGCCATCGTATGGCCCATTGCAAGCCGCTTCGCAGCCCTTATCAAAAATTTCATGTCTCAGTACTTTCATGCCAAGCTTATCGCGGAAGAAGCTGATGCTGCTTTTAAGATTTGCCACCTTGAGGACGAAATGAAGTGCTCGCCTAGTTCCCGCCATGTTGACTTCAGTCGTTAGGTGAACTTTGGATGAAATTACTGATCGCGTTCAATCTACTCTATTCCAACCGCTTCTTATGGTAAATTGTCGCTAACTACTTGTTTACCTTCAGACCCCAGGTTTTTTAATCTCAATAACGATTCTAGTTCATCGCGGACGAAACTAATTGTTGCTAACTAATTGTTTTACATCTGAACTGATTATCACGCTTCAGGCAAGACTAGATTCGGAGTCTTATTCAATGTGACGAGCATTCGCGAATGGTTATTTATTTATTTTAGTCGTACGATTTGCAGTCTACGAATTTTTTCCTTTAATCTCAAACCATCATCGAGTGTGTGTAAACATAAGATTTATGGTTACACGCGAGCTATCTTGCCAGATGGGTTCACGTATTATTCAGATCTATATGCCAGACTGGTCCTCACGCTATAACAGTTCAAACCGTCAATCCTAACAGACAGCCATGCCAGGAAAGCGGCCCAATAGAGTTAGAAACACAAACAAGAGGAAGCTCAAATCAATGCTGACACTAGGCCAGCAAGAATCATGCGATTCGACACTATTTCAATCTTTCTCCAGAAATTTGAACCTGAATCAGACCTCTGATCAATCCAAGGAGGAAGATGTAGTGGATCAAACCTCGGATGATTGTTTCGATGGTGAAGCTAATGAAGTGAGCTCTGGTGAAGATGACGAATGCAGGGTTAAATTTCGGTTGGCCATGTGGGACGTTGGCCAGTGCGATCCAAAACGATGTACGGGTAGAAAACTGTCCAGATTCAGCCTTATCGAGACATTGAGGTTGGGCACTAGATTTAATGGAATAATCCTTTCACCAATGGGGACTCAATGTGTGTCCTATGAGGACAAAGACATAATTGACCAGCATGGTCTTGCAGTGATAGATTGCTCTTGGGCCAAACTAGACGAAACTCCGTTCTCAAAGATGAGAGGCAACAATCCTAGACTTCTACCCTTTTTCCTCGCCAGTAACAATGTCAATTATGGAAAACCATGTCAGTTAAGCTGTGCAGAGGCCCTGGCTGCAGCATTACTTCTCACGGGGTATGACAAAGAGTCAAGGTACCTTTTAAGCAAGTTCAAATGGGGTCAGTCCTTTTTTGATCTTAACCAAGAACTCATAGAGATTTACGGCTCATGTCGAACGAGAGGAGAACTTGTTCTTGCTCAGGCTAATTATTTGGACAAGTGCAAAATAGACAGCATTTCAAACCAAAACAGAAATCTAGACATGCCGCCGAGTGACTCAGAAGACGGTGAATAGGATTGATTCATTCATCAGTTTATCAAGTAGGTGGGTGAACGAATTTAGATATCCCTCCTGTCCAGAAGATCAATTGATGATGATTATCGAAGGTATGATGGGATCAACACTAACTATCATTGTTACTGGATTGGTCCCTTGTGAATGCAGCTAAAACACCTGTCAGTTGGACTCCGCTCTCTCGACGCGCTCATTCGCTCCGATTGCGAGGCAGCATGAAAGCGTGATGCCAATTGCAAGCGCGAATGCAATTTTCGTTGCTTGGTTCCATAGTCTCCGTCGGCATTCTGGTACCCTAGCTCGATAAACCAAAGACAGACATATTGAAGGAACCAAACTCCTAACATTTTGCTGCTGTCATGCTGGATTCTAAACGAGTTGCGTTCTATGAAGCAACGGTGACTACAGGGTTGGAGAATATCGCAAAGGACGAAGTCAAGGAAAAGTTGAATGCCGATGCCACGATGCAACAAGGTAGAATTTGGTTCTCAACAGATGCGCGGGTAGAGAGAATCCTAAGCCTCAAGAGTGTCTGCAATATATTTGTCATCATTCATGATCAAAAATTAGGCCAAGATGAGATGCCCACCGACAGTGATGGCTTGGAGCCACTTTTATTTAAGGTTGGCGACTGCTGTGATTGGTCGAATGGACTTACCAAATGGCAAGAGTCCGGTGGCTTCGCATGTTCGATGGAAAATTTGCTTACTAAAGACACTGAACTTAAGGCACGACAGCCAAAATTCCGAGTTACCTGTAACAGGTACGGACCAGATCATGCATTCACTTCCCCCGAGATCTGCTCAATTTTTGGTCACGTGGTTGATACAAAATTTGGTTGGCCGATCAAAATGAAAGATTTCGACCTAGAAATAATGGTTAATTTCAACTATGACCATCTTTATGTCGGATTGACATTGACTCCCATCGCTTTAGACCGCAGGAACATCGTTTCAACTGGCTTCACGACCCTTCGTGCAGCTACTTGTTACGCACTTCTGAGAACAGCAAGGATCAAATCCGGTGACATAGTGATCGATCCAATGGCTGGATCTGGAGCTATACCTGTCGAATGTTGTGATTGCTGGTCGGACGAGTGGCAAGCGTATACAATGGCAGGCGAGTTGCAGAGTATACCCCTGGAAAAGTGTCGAATAAATTTAGATATATTCAAGCAGAAACCTCCATTCGACCTAATACAACTCGATGTAACATATATGCCACTCCGAGATTGTTGCATCGACGTGGTAGTTAGCGACCTCCCGTTTGGAAGAAGGCACGGATCGAAACGAGCAAACAAAACCCTGTATCCTGCACTGCTTCACAATCTGAGCCGGATTGTTCGACCTGGAACGGGCCGGGCAGTTTTGCTGACGCAAGATTTCAAGAGTATGAATTTGGCCTATGACAGGAATCGTAAATTCTGGTTTCAAAAGCTATGCCACTTCGTCAAGATTGGCAACTTGAATTGTTACATCTATTTATTCCTCAGAAATCAAACTCTATTTGTGCAAAGTACGAAAACTATAACATGACTATCTTAATAGGCTAACTATTCGAATTTCTAAATAACGCTGTCAATCAATGAGCTTGATTCAATATCTAACACTGCGTCTTTCTGATTTTCATGCTGAGTTTGTTTTTGTCGATTGTTGCGCTGTTTAGTGGACTTTCCTTTGGCCTTGACACCTCGGTCAACTTTAACTGTGCAATTGTTTATCACATTCTCGTCGCTATATGTTTGGCCGCTGCAGACAAATCCTGGAGTTGGACCATAGACTTTTGGAATTCCGAAACTGTCTACTGCGGCATCACTTTTGCCATCATTTCTGATATTGCTGAAACTCGTAGTGGTCGGTTCGCTAGCGCTCGAGGCCAGCATATCCTCCAGCTGATAGTTGAGGTCTTTGGCCTCAGCCAGCCGCCTTGCCCTAGCTTCCTCGAGTAACTCTCTCCTTTTAATGGCCTTCTCTCGTCTTAGTTGAGTTTTGTAGAATTCAGCGAAATTATTCACAATAATTGGAATGGGCAATGCCACCACGAGCACTCCACAAACGCAACAAGCTGAGCCAACTAGCTTGCCTGAGGGTGTAGTTGGGAAAATATCTCCATACTAGAATCGAGGAGTCATTGTTAGGTTCAAAGTCAAAGGCAGAGCAATCGAGTCGATCTGGAAGGTTGAGTAGGAGAACTTACACCCACGGTGGTCATTGTTATGCTCGCCCACCAGAACGTTTCCGGTATGGATGTAAATTTGGTATTCACTTCGTCCTTCTCGGCAAAATAAGCCAAACTAGAGAATATCATGATACCGATAGCGAGGAACAGCATTAAGAGGCAGAGTTCGTTGTAGCTATTTCTTAGTGTGAAACCCAAACTTTGGAGACCGGTAGAGTGACGGGCTAGTTTGAGTATTCGCAATATGCGCATAATACGCAATATTTGCATTATCCTCCTGACGTCCTGGAACTGCTCGTTACTTTTGTTTGCCTCACTCAATAGGAGCGATATAAAGTAGGGCATTATTGCAAGTAGATCAATCAAATTCAGCGCCCCCTTCAGGAATTTCTTCTTGCTCGGCGATGATGCAAAACGCATTAAAAATTCAGCCGTGAACCAAGTGATGCAGACAGCCTCAATGGTGGCCAACTTCTGGTTGTCGCCAATGTGGCCAGTCTTTTCGTCAATCTCTTGAATGCTGGGAATTGTGTTCAGGGTCAGCGAAACGGTCGATAGTATGATGAATGTTATGGAAACAAACGCCACAATCTAACGAATGGGGTCGAATTTGAAATTGTACCATATGTTTTAGGTGGGTCAATCGGAATTGTTAATGGCTCGTTAAAATTGCATCAAAAGTGTATACAGCACAAACGGATCTACTCACTCGGGCAGCCAAAGAAGTTTGGGGCTTCTCTAAGAGTTCCCAAACAAACTTTTGGTAGCATTGAAACTTGCTTGTGCCAAACATCTCCTCGTCGTGCTCTTTCAATGATTCTAGCTCCTTTCGCATCTCCTCAAATACATTATCCTTCCTCTGGTGATATCGTTGCTGGCAACAGGATTCTAGATTATAGTCGTCGATCTCCCAATAGTCTAAATCGTCCTTGAAAGCCATGACGCACAGCTCGTCAGATAAATGCAACTTTCCCGTTCTATAGTAATCAAGAATACATACAAATGAGCGCGGTTGCCGATCGAAATAGAACTCATTAGTCGACATATTGAAATCATCACAGTATCTTAGGATAGATTTGTTGTTTGAGATAACTGGGTGCCCCAAGTTTGTCTGAGTTTCGGCGCCAACCATGATTGCTCTTGTCGATTCGGGTGCCAGACTTCCGTTTGATGGCAGCCGGCTGGCGGGAGTTGTGTCCTGCTTTTGGGTGTCCATCTGGACTTGAGCTTGTTGCTGGAACAGGCCAGCTGTTGTCATCTGGCTGGCGCTGACAGTTCTTGAACCTAGCGTAAATCGACGCCTCCTACCTGGACCAATGGGCTTGATGGGTCGCTTATCAACGCCGCTGCTGCTAGATCGAGCGAGCGCCGCCTGGAAAAGAGCCGGACTTGGCTGGACTAAGCTCGATTGGCAACTCGAATTAGCCTGAGCCTTCGACAGTGCGCCCGTTCCCTTTGGTTCAGGATCATCTGGAGCTCTGAAAATGAAGCAGGCGGTGTAGGCAAGACGCCATAGGCGAGTCTTTGGAATTTTGAGCAAGGTCGACCATAGGACCTCATGCTTTGTGCCGCCAACGTTGAGCACACACCGACTGCTTCCGTTGAACTGAGCCACCGATGGGCAATCAATTGCAAGCGCATTTCGTGAGTTATCCAGGGGCGGATCCTGCTGGAAATTTGAGGCTTTTATTTCGGCCGGTAACTGGGCAGCTGGAACAGAGCTGCAGACGCTGGAGAAGACGCCAAGTGCTTGAGTGCCGTCCCTATTCTGTTGGTTGCATGATTCTAACTCGCAGCTGCTTATTCGGCTCGTATTACTACTGCGAGTACTATGATCCCCATTACAGAACTCACCAAATTGTCGTTCGAGTGCCAGCTCTGAGCCGCTCAAATCTCGAGCTTTGTTTGGTGCTGATATGATTCTGGTAAGCGAGCGCCTGCTGCTTGTCCAAAGCTTCTTGCCGCTAAGTCTTGGTCGCTCAATTAAACGATGTGAGCTCTTATGAGCCACCAACTCTGACTTACCAACGCAAGGCAAGGATCCAGTTTTGGTATCTGCCAGGTGTCTGGGGTGCTTGCTGTAGCCGTGGCTGCGCTGGCCGGACAAATTGCTGGCGCCGACTAGAAGGAATCCGTTTGCGTCGTCATCTTGAAACTCGTGTCCAGATGAAAAGGGCTTCAGGTCCAGAGAGACTTGTGCTCCACTCATGCTAGTTTGTTGAGCTTGTTTTGTGCCATTGAGAGGTTGAGTAAAACCGGAAGTTGCCAGCTCCATTTGTCCAGATGGACTGGAGGGAGTTGCTGGGCTCAGACGGATTTGTGTGCTTTTAGGACTCGGGCTTGAGCTTACTGCAGTCAGATTGGGCCCTCGTCTTTCGTGCTCCAACCACACTGAGGCGCTTGAACTCGGTTCAGCATCGATCTTGCCCTCATCCCCCGCAGTTACCTGTTCTTCGTCCTCTCGTTCCACGGACATGCTTACAACTCGCGAACAAATTGAATCATGAACCTTTCCAACCCTCTCCCTCTCTCTCCCCCTTTGAGCTATTGAAGCGCGGGCCCTTGTTTGCTCCAAATGTTCATCGAGAGCTTTGGGGAATTCGATTCTGCTGGGAAAACTTCCGCTCCGACTGATGCGAGTCAAACAGCTCTAATGGATGCTATGTTGTGTCAATTATTTACGCGCATGCGAGACTAAACCCGAACGATCAAGTTTCCAAATAGTAGCCAGAAGTTGCAATGATGAGTTCAAATCCCATCCAGTCGCCAGCTTTCGCTCCACTTTGTTTCTAGGGCTTCTTTAATCTGAGCGCGCACTGGTCGTTAGATCGTAGCCACAAATTGGATTAGTTGGTGCTACTCACGCTTACGATATGCACAACACGCGAACGAAACTAATAACGAGCCAGTATTGTAATCGCGTTTAGTGCTTGACTTGCTTGCAATTATGTGGCGCCAACCAAAAGGTGACTACGAGGGGCTAACGTTGACGACAAGCTATGACAACAGACAAGTTTGTTCTGTTTGGCCAATCTTGTTTACGTCCTCTGACTCCAAACGTCGAAACTCTTTCCCTCCTCTCAAAGCCAAAAACTATCCTGAACCTCATCTATGATCGCGTGATAGCGGTGGCCGTTATTATACCTGAATACTACCGATCATAGGAACTTGTTCTACTATCGTAACCAGGCAGCACTTGGATGCTATCATGTGAACAATTGTCACTCTACAGCATGTTGGATCGCTGAGGTCAGAGCTTATAGTATCCAGCCAAGAGAGAGTCCAGGCATTAGACTTCACTTGATCTTTACTAGAGTTTCAAACTCAACCTGACCAGCGTCTCTATAACTCAAGCAGTCGACTTTTCGGGAGGGAATTCGAGTGCGCGAATGTCGCTAGGTGCATGAGTTAGAAGTGCGCCAATCGTTGAACTTTTCACACTGCTGCTGTTTGATTAATTTTGAATCTTCGGCTCATCGATTGGATGTAAGCAACTGTGGTGCATGCTTGCAGGTCAATTTGGATGGTGGATTTATGTTGAGCTTGAAGAGGAGGAGAATCAAATAACTTGGCTGCTTGCTTGCTTGCAATCCATTACGATGGCCCATTCCAACCATCAATAACGTCTCGTTCGCAGGGAAAGTTTAAAACGCCGATCCTCCGATCCAATCTTGCGAGCGCCACGTTTTTAGTTCGCTTCCTGGAATTCTACCCCGTAAGACGCTCGCCCTAGGCTGACTGGATCTAGTTGAAGAACATTGAGAAAGTATGTTGCTGTAAGCCAGCGAATGGGTCCAATGATTCTGGCTTGATTCTGCAGATCCGAGGCCTAGTTTGAACTCGATGTTGTAATTGGACTTCAAATTGAAATGAAAACTTCAGGTCAATATGACGTCCCACGGTCGGTCTCAGTCATCATCGTAGCGTGCGCAAGCTTGCTTGACTGAGCTCCGATAGTGGCAGGCTCTGGGCTTGTATTGAACAGTTAGTTAGTCAGGCAAGTTTTTTGAGGCTGGACGAGTTGGAAGGCAGCAGCGAGAGGCTTATAAGTTTTGTCATCTCATGTGAAGTCGCAGTCGCAAACGACTCAGGCTCGAGCCTCTCGTCATCTCCTTTATCCTCGCCTGAGCAAACGCTACCACCACCGAAGCTATTGCCTCCGAGTACTCCTCCAAATAACATCCTCTCGGCACAATGATTCATCTAGGCTCAAACTTACTTGGAGCGAGAATGGAGAGTGCCTAGTATGTCTTTTATTTATGTTCAACTGGCCTCAGTTAACTAGTTGACTTCATGCAGGGATCAACTAACGCAGAGTGTTGGCCACATAGGAAGCGGGCTACTTCGCCTCAACTCATAGCAATGATGAAGATCCAATTAGACTGTATATCCTCTCGTTCTGAACTACTGAGTTGCATGAGTTTGGGCGCTAGCATTAGCATTGCGCGATAGTAAGCCCAGCTTGTAAGGGCAAACTAAGACGAGGGGGAGGGGGATTGTCGCCTTAACCATTGGCAAGATCTACTTAGACATGCACTGAGGAAGGATGCGCGCGCACTGGTTACCTCTGCCATTCTTGGAGGGTATAGTCGAGACCTATGAAATCGTAACCACAATAAATACAAAGAATTTATGTAAAAGAAAATAAGATTGATTTATTTATCGTCTCTATCTCAATCATCACTACTATCGTCGTCATCGATGAACTCACGACTTTTAAATTTACCCTGACTGCTACTATCCATGCTACTCTCCTTGGTCTTGCTGACAGCCTGCTTGGTTTTGATGGTGGGGGCCTTCTTAGTTGTTTCTTTCTTGGATTGCTCCTTCTTTGGTGGCTCTTTCTTTGAAGACTTTGGTTTCTTAGGAGAAGATTCCTTCTTGCTCGACGCTTTTTTTCGCTTCTTGCCGGAATCGTCGCTATCATCAGAAACATTATCCGAGTCAATATCATCCGAGTCCTCTTCTGATCCGCCTCCTGATGAGGAATCTGAACCAGCGGCATTAGGATCAAAATCCTCATCTTCCTCCTCAGAATCCTCTTCATCGCCTTGCTCTCTGGCTCGTCCCTCGTTCTTAACGCGCGCTAAATAAGCATCCTCGTCATCCGAATCAATGAGCTCATCCACAATCTCAGCGGGAGCGACCTTAGTTGTTGGTCTGTTCTTGATGCGCAACTTCTTCTTCGAAACGTAATCGTACAGTCGTGGATACTCTTCTTTCTCGATGGAGTTGAATATGTGTGTTGCATTGGCTTTCGTTTCGATCTCGAGGTCAAAGCTTCTCGTCGAGCCATCTGAGCGAGCAAAGTTGATAGAATTGATCTCTTCGAATCTGATGTGAATGGCAGGTTTGTGGACGTACATGAAGCCTCGTTCTAGTGGATAGAGCAAACCGTTATTGTTCTTATATGAGCAAGAGATTGCCGAATTAGTTAGATTTTTGTAATCGGGCGTGTTAATCCTCTTATTCGTTACTGCTTTCACCACATTTGCGAAAATATCAACAAAAGGACCGGTCATGTGTTTGGTCAGCTTGCCATCGAATTTATCCTTGAGTTCATTCTCATCCATATCTAATGTTATGGTCTCCTCTTCTTCCATTAAAAACAGCAGTTGCAAGAACTGATACCGTGTTTGTCCTTGAACAATCGGTGGATCCAGCGAAAGTACAAAGAAGGCCTGTCGACCATCCTTGTGAGGCAATTGGAATAGTCTAAGCACTGTGCTGACAGGTATTTTGTAGTCAAAAGTTTTACCGTGAAGTTGAATAAAAGAAGGGAATAGCTTGATATCGTAGCGACCGCGAGGAGTAAGACATTGGAGCTCGGCAAATGTCGCGATGGATTGCCCAGTAACTTTTATCACCGACGCACGGCTCAAGACTTTCTCGACGAACGACTTGATGGCCTCCTCACCACCTCCTGGAGGCATATACAGCCTCATGTCGGTCATTCCGACGGTTGCATCATCATTGTGATGGAAGCTCAGTATCACTTCATTCTTTGAAGACGTGCAATCGCTTACTGCATTCAGGGGTATTTCGAAGGCAGTTCCAGATCCATCGATGTTGAAACTGAGCGCCTCTCCTTCGAACTGAGTCGAACCCCAGTTGAAACCCTTCAAGCTGAGATCCTTGGTTTCTAGGTTTAGTTGATAATTTCGCTCTACGTACTGCTTGATCTTATCGTACTCTGTTGGTCGGAGACCATCAAATCTGTGCAAGTTACCGTTCTGCATCAACAACCGAATGCCATGATTTGATGCGAACCTTTGCCAAGATATAGATTTGATCTGATCAACTGGCACGGACATGGGCTTGCCAGTTTTGATGTTCTTGAATATGATTTGCTGAGGTCTGAATGTTAGACGACAGGCGCTGAATGCGCCTCTTTCCTCTCGAAATACATTCTGGAATTCGATCGTGTCATCCATGTTAATGAAGTAAGATGTAGACGACGCGACGTCGTTGTTAGGTGTTCTTATTATGTCAGACAGATTTAGTTCTCAATATTAATAGAGCCGGCCTGGTATTTATCTCTATAGATATTTATTTTAGTCGTTTGGTACATACTCATTGTTTTTACAGAATAAGTGGATCGCTGAGAGAGAGTGGAATCATGTGATAATGTGTCGCATGGGGCGCGCGCCGCGCGTACCGTGTAATATTCCGTGCGACGCGACAGCATTCAAATTTTCGCGGAATGTAGCCTCCAGTCTGAAATGCCGTAGTTCGCCGCTATCTATTCATGCATCACGGGACACACTGTGGGTCATTTGCGTGAAATTCCCTCGTGACCATCAGATTTCAAATTGTTTATGAAGTCCCAGGTAGGATCGTCTTACAACATCCCACAAGATGGACAAGAAATCACGCGAGCTTGTAATGGCAAAATTATATTTCAAGAATAAAGATTATAAGATGGCTGAAAAGAGCTTCAACGAGTATCTTAATATGAACCCTGAGGACGTTGCAGCATTGAAATTGCTTGCACAGGTATACGAACAGAACAAGAGGTTTGACAAGGCTTTTGAAATGTACGAAAGGTGTTACCTAGCTGAACCTGATAGAACAGGTGTCCTTCTTGACATTTGCCGGATACTACTCATGAACGAAATATGGCTGGAACATGTCGACTATCGAAAGTGGCTCAATTTAGCCATAAAGGCATTTCCATCCAATCCCATCGTCGTCAACTTCAAAGCATTTTTATCTACCCTTCCACCAGAAGAACAGTCCAGCCCGAAGCACGAAGCTACAACACCGCCGGCAACAAAGGCGCAAGGAACAGGAACCCTTACGAAAATATTAGACAAGCTGACAATGATAGAAAAAAGACTTGACACCATCGAGGAGCAGATTGGAAAGTTATCGGTCACTCGAATTGTAACTCAACCCTCTGAAGCTAAGCTAACACCAATTCCTGACCCTGTCCCAGAGCCGAAGCCGCCTAGCGTTGAGTCGTCTCCACTTTCGCTCACTAAGCCTGTTGATTCGACGCCCGAAAAGAAACTAGGTGACCAAATCAACATTGGCCAAAGCTTATTCAACATGAGCAAGTTGAACCTATCTACCTCTCAAAATCCATGGTCGAACACAACTAATACATCATTGAATTTCTTCAAACCTGTCGAGAAAGACAACACCTCCAAGAATAATCTCAGTTTCTCTCCTAGCATCGCCAAGGACAGTCCTAGCCACAAAGAGTCCATACCAGATAAGAAAACTGAATCCCCTTTTAACCTGAGCACAAATTTATTCTCAGAAAGCCTAAAAAATTTAAGCATGCCGATCGTGCCTCCGGCCCCCGTTAGTACTAGTAGCTTTAGTTTCTCCACTAACTTGTTCGCTGACAGCATCAAGAAATTCAATATTCCTGTCGAAAGCTCTTGGTCAAATAAGAGCACCACCGTGTTCGGCGAATTGAAGCCGAGAGAGGAAGAGAATGAGCCTGAGGAAAACGAAGATGTTGTTCAGAACGAAGAGCTTGTCATAGAGAACACGTGTGACATGACACCTATAGAGATAAAGTCAGGCGAAGAGGACGAGGACATTCTATTCGAGCATCGTTGTAAATTGTTCAGATTTAGAGACAAAGAATACAAAGAAAGAGGTCTTGGTTCAATCAAAGTACTCAAGCATAAAACGACCGGTAAAGGGCGCCTGATTATGCGACGAGACGCTATTGGTCTAGTTTGCTTGAATTGTTGGGACTGCTCGAAAGTTGAGCGGGTTCGTGACACTCAAGTACGATGGATTGGAATCGACGCTAGCGATGGTGAAGTCGAACCAACAGTGTTCCTCGCTAAATTCAAGACCCAGGAGCTTACTGATCAATTCATGTCTCACTTGACGGCACTATTCTCAGAGGCGTCTCCTAACACCTCGATCTCGACGCCAAAGTCGGAAACGGATAAACCAGAGACCACTACTTCTTCCGGTCCTGAAAAACCAGACGTTGAACTGATCGACCCTAAATTAGATCAGTCTTTGGTGGACAAAGCAAGGAAACTTCAATTGCCTGACTTGTTTTATCACAAGCTGAAGAATCTGGAGCCTTGTGAAGGATGTAACGGATGCGAAAAAGATGAGTGAACATTCCACAGGGACTTTCTGAATATTCAGTCGAAACGTGTCATAAAAATCTCTTGGCGCTATGTGTTGAAGTTATAGATAACAGTACTTTGGTTAATAAATAATGTGTGAGAACTTCCATTTCGAACAGCTCATTAATATTCAGCAGGGCGGGACGCACTAAGAGTCTATTATACCTGTTCCTGGCCTCTCGAACTGGGGTTCGGCTCGCTCGAGAGACCGAGAAAAGATATAACCTGTTTCCGACTGAACGATCGTCTATGAGCCACCTCAATATCAAGGTCTTAAGTGCTCTATCAATCAGGATCTGTCCGCGTCGATGAAATCAAAGGATATCGGGTGAGAAATGGGTGAGGAAATCTTTCTATTATTGTAATCCTTGTTTATTCATGTTGTATACTAGTAAGTAAAAGTAGTTATGTAGTTCCAAACTCTTCTATGATAGCTCTTATCATGCTTCACATACGCCCTCTGGAAGGCTTTTGCCCTGTCGAAGGGGTAGTTTGTAAGTGGAATTGGTTGTTTCACAAATAGTTTACATGTTTTCAAATTGATCAACACGACGCTTGGTATTACCCTTTCTGATTTCTCGAAGCGTTTTGTACTTGTCACGACCTTCTTCCACATTCTTTTTATGGAGTTGATCATTTCTGGTAACCTTCGATACATCTTTGGCCGATTCTAATTCGCGACTAAGTTGTTGGAGTTGCTCTTGCATATTTTTCTTCTTACTCAATTCAGTTTCACGCGCTTCCTCCGGCCTAGGTACCTCAGTGGCACTGTCACCATCTCTATGTAAGTCCGATCCCATCATACCATTAGAGGTAACCATCTCATCGTGTTCATCATGATCGTCCTCTCCAACATGATGGGATGGAGGCGCTGATGAATCGTTACTGTACTCCACCTGTTGCTCAACTCTTGCTTGGGCTTCGTGTTCTTGCTGTAAACGACGTGCATTCTCCTCCATTGCGGCAGCTTTCTCACGAGCTCTGGCAACCTCCTCCTGCTTGAGCCGGATATCATCCTCAAGTTTCTTCTTCTCCTCCCTCTCCAAACCGTTTGACTCCTCTAGTCGGCGCGTCATCGACATAAGCTCCTCTTGTTTCCTCTCAGCAGCCTCTGCAGCTTGCTGACTTTCGCGAAGCCGCTCTTCGAGGGTCCTGTTCTTGTTCTGCTCCTCTCTGAGTTTCTCTTGCAATTCCAACAAACGTCGCTCGGCCAATTCCTTCGCCTCGATAGCTTGTCTTAGTTTTTCACGTTCCTGTTGCTTGGCAGCGCGTTCTTCCTTAGCCTGCGCCTTCATTTGTTGCACCTCAATGGTATCTGGTTTCCTTCGTCGCATATACAACTCATGATTTCCCATACATAGGGCTAGTATGCGTTTATTGATGCGCAATCTCGGAGCAATAAAAACGAAATCTGGCGCCTTTTTATCAATCGGTTTGATAACAAATCTTCGATCATTGAATGATATATTACGAATTTCGCTCCACGGAAATCCTATCTTTGGTGTCAATTTATCCTCCTTCTCATATATATTCAAACCGAGCGCATCGACGCCCAACCAAAGATCGGTACCTTTCTTGTTCTTAATTTCAAAGTAATTGACTCCGTACATTTCTAAATCTTGTGCAATTTTGAAATATTCCAACATGGCATCTTCGCGAGGCATACCCTTATGCTCTGACCACCAATTGGTAATTCGTTCTTCCCATTGTTGGCGTGATAGTTTGTGTTGATCATAGACACGTTGTGGCAATAGACGATCGTTGGCTAAAAAGTCTCTTTTGTGTAAATCTGGATTATAATCACCATGTTTAGCTTGAACCGCGTAGGAGGCCAATAATACCGAAGTTTCAGGTGGGCAATAAATTTCGTCACTTAATATGGCGTTCTTGACTTGTAAGTAGAATAATCTTAATGTAATATCTTGTATTATTTCCTCGGCCACGTCCTCAGGAAAGAATTTGGCACGGAACTTGAATTGTAGTGGGTTCTCTTTTTTAACATCTTGGCTTGAAACTTTGCGATTCAACTTGAGCCAAGTAGTATAGCCTTTACTGTCTACGTACTGGAGACCAAAGAACCAAATTTCGCGCAATCCGATAGTTTTAACAACTTGATCAAACAATTGCTTGCCGGTTGTATTCTGCTGGATAGCGAACTCAAGCTCGGCGTCCATCGTGGTGACGCGCACATTCACCGGCTTTGGCATTTTGGTTGTGGTTAGTTTGGGTTCTGGTGCAAATAATAAGCCTCTAATTCCACTCTTGACGGAGGGCCTAAACTTGATGTTAAATTGTCTCAAACTAGATTGGTTTAATTGGGTGTTGTTTTATTGAGTTCCAAAAAGCAACTACTTGTTACGCATAAGGTTGTATCTAAAAATGCCTGCAGGGAATCGTTCCTTCTCGCCTTCACTCCCCCCTGCCTGCTTGCCCGCCTGCCTGCTCATCTCCGAGCGCTCGCAAACAGTGGGCGAACTGGGCGGCCCGAGGCCGTGTCTTCAGCGCACGATGGCTGAGGGGGCGGCAGAGATTGGCCGCGAATGACTGCAGGCATTTTCGCCACTGGCGAATCGCCAGCGCCAGGTATCAGGTTAACTGGCTTGCTTGCAAACTTGGATCTGCCACCGCCGGCGCGAAATACGAACACTTCGAATGTCAGTTGAGCCCCGGAGCTTCCCAAGCCAACGGAGAAGTTTTGCGCTGTTGCCACGCCCCCTTAGCATGTCGGGCCACCACTGCTCCCGCCGCTAGATTGCCGAGAATCTGCAAGCTCCATGGGGATAATGGGGTTTGCTAGCGCTGATATTTTAGAACATGACACAAAACCGGGTGCTCCTGTCAAAGTTTGACAGTTGAAATCTTTGAGAATAGTCTGCTCTACCTGTGGGCCGAGTGCAAAGTTTAACACAGATAAGCCTAGATAAATGCTCGACACTCCAGCTGTCAAAGCTCCAGCGCTCAGGCACATTCGCGCCGATCGAACCGCTCAAACGAGACGAGACGAGATGGGATGAGAGGCAAAAGCTTTGCAAGCCCGCCTGCGCTGCAACATGTCAACGGGATTTCGGCTTTCAACGTAATGCAATTAGTTGGCGACCTCCGAGCAGCCACCGCACAGATCGGGACACTCTCCTTCCGCCATCGCCATTGCCACCGACGCGATGAACCATGATGACTCGCCCGCGACCATTGCCATTGGCCTAGTTGGAGTTTCGCCGTCGCCATCTAGGAGCTTGGCCAGTCAATTTGGCTGAGCGACGACCGCTACGCTCACCTTGGCTGACCCTCCCACCTCCCTCTCTCGACTGCGCAACCTAATCCAGCAACAGGTGCCCAGGCAACACCACTTTCGCTAACTCGTAACAACCATGATCTCGGACAATATACCAACCAATAAACTGTTTGGTCGACAAACTTTGCCAGCGAGGGCCGAATGTGGGGTGAATCCCTTTCTCACATTGCGCTAAGCTATTTATTCCCTTGCCCATCTAACTGCCACCTAAAGAGCGAGCAAAACTAACTAACCAACAGGCAGGCAGGTGGGCGAGCAGTTTAGCCCAATCAGGCCTACAATCTGTCGAAAGATTTAATTGAACTCATGGCTCGTTACTCAGTAAACTGCCTCCCCCGCGCTGATTTATCCCTCCTACGTTGGCCTGCTTCCTATCCGCATAATGCGAGCAACATTTTGTTTGCCACTGTGAGCCTTTGGTGGCCCGAAAATTGGATTGGAGCTTCTATAATGCTCAGATAGGGCGACAAAAAAGCAAGACCCTACTTGCTAGTGCAGCCTAGCCCAGCTGAAGAGTTCGAAGCCAATTTATTTGGTTACGGTTTCCTGGTTTCGAGCTGAATCTGTTGCGATGCAACGCAAGCCTACGGCTTCAGACGGAAGCGGCAGCACACATTTGAACTGAATTGAGGCATTCTCAGCCTGTATGTTAGAATGCCAACGAGGTCTAGTTTTGGTTGTTGCATAGAACTGACCAGTAAAGCAAGAAAGTGTGTGTCTATGCGATTCCGATGGCTACACTTTGTGATGATCGGCTGCTTGTTGGACGATGCAACAAGCCAAAATGAGGAGTCTACTGTAGTGTTCAGTCGCACGCATTTGCACTATCAGCAATACCATTGCTTTTGGGCAGGCACCATGTCCAGGCGTAAGAGTTGCCTCGGCAAAGGAGGGCGAACTCTTTGGACCGGATATGAGTCGAAAATGCCTGCGAGCTTGGTCTTTCTAGATTTGCTTGAATGAAGCGGAGCCTTGTGGCATCGGCAACAATTCCATAAGCACCCATGATGCACGACCATCATGCCCGCCGCCAAGCCGATCACCCTGTTCGGCCCATCATCCTTGGAAGGGTCTCAGCATAATTCTCCTCAAAAATTGCCGCTCAAATATAAACCAAAGTGAATACGGTTATCCCCTTGCTTCCCTCCAACAAGAAAGAGCAACATCAGTCTCCCAACAACAGCCCACTCCCATTCATTGATGAACTTTTGAACTTTCACTCAAATTGCCTTCAATGCTATATCTCAGCCTCCCTTTGTGAGATTGCGGGAGCGCAAACGAGATCTCCGCGGCATTCAAAGCCTTATATGTGATCGGCTCAGCGGTACCTCCCTCCAACACCTACTTACTTTGCAAACGCACTTGTTCGGTGCTGGTGAATCTGAATTCTGAGCAAATATTACATAAGAAACGAGTTGGATGAGCTGTGCCGAACACAGACCAGCCCAGCCGAGAGCTCGTCATAGAAATTAATTTCCTACCTCCATCCCTCTCTCTCTCTCTCTCTTTTACTTCCCATTCTATTCGATTGCCTCGCTGGCACACATTCAAGCTCGAAGTTGATCAGTTACGACGGATTAGCCATATGGTCTGGTATCCTCTTCATTTACCTCGCACGAATATTGCCGCCACCATCAAGCTTCGGCCATTGTTGGTGTCGTTGCCAGCGCCGCTGCCGCCGTTTGGTTGCTCGGCATTAGCGTTTTACACTAATAGAGATACCTAGCCGCCCAGATTTGGGTGGAGGGGTTGGAATCATAATTGAGATAGCCAAACCGTGACACTACATGCCAGCCGCATAGCAATGCTTACGAGGAAGCTAGCCGAGGATTGGAGCAAGCCGGAGTGGGCTGAAGCCTGTAATTATCTACTATCAAATGGTATCTTGCCAATGTCATGCACAGACACAGACAGGTTAAAACCAGGATTCTTGCGTTTAGAATCGCTCTAAAACTTTGGCAAGATCAACAGATTAGAGAACCTCTCGCTTCAAAGTCAACCACTAAACTTAATTGGACAGTGAAAGTCTCGTTCTCTTAGAAATTACTAGACGCCACCTTCACTAGGCCAAACAAATTTCTCCCGATAAGTTGCTCTTGAACCGAGACGTATTCATACTTCACAAACCTTATGGCTCGTTTACCTTATGAGTGGAGATACTCTAAACTCTCGTCCTTAACTGGCTAGGACCAGCCGATAAGACTTGCTAAAAAGTGCTCGTCAAGACACTTTTGAGCAGCCTGACTTGATCGCCACTTCGGTGGCATAATGACACTTACCATAGTAAAACAAACAATCACTATATTCACCTTGGAATAGCCAAGCGAGAAAGATCGGGAGAGACAGAGACATTTCAAACTGGCATGACCTAAGCGTAAACAATTTTGAACATCGGCCAAAGTTGAGGAAACATTTTATTGGCCAGGTTTGGTCTAACATAAGTAAGATTTATTCGCTGAAAAAATTGCACTTTCCGAAAGTTTGACCAGAGTATAAATTATCATTGCCAATGCTCACGTCTGTGCCTCATTGTTTAAGCTTATATCTCTCTCTAAACGGGCATATCTCTCTAACAGGGGCTTGTAGACATCCGTTGAGGCTATTGCTGTTGGCTCAGCTTGCTTGACTAAATATTTATCGCTTTCGCCTGCACCTATAACCATGCCCGCAAAGTCGATCGGATTCTCGCTTAGATCTGCGCACTTATCGAACGACTGGTTCAGTTTTTGTTGCTCTAGCTCGTGGGCGTACTTTGCCAGATAGGCTGAGCCTAGACATGCTGAATTCGGTAGCTCCAGAGTATAAACTGGAGAATGGAATACATCAGCCACCACTTGCAAGATCGCCTTGTTAGCTGACGCACCTCCAGTTACTAAAACTCGACTTACTTGTGCCATATCTAAACCCAGGCACTGGCTATGGTGGTACAAGCGCATGAATTGGCCCTCCAAGCAAGCACGGATCTCCAGTTCATCTGAAAAGGACTCAACTCGTTTGTCGAGCTTGTTATATCTGAAATCGCCTCTACACAGGGGATAGATTTCACGAAGATCGAAGTAAAAGCCAATATTCCCAAAGTTACCCCGCGGAACTGAGTCGAGGAGACGCGAGAAGTGGTTCCAGTCGCCAGAACTGCACGAATCTCGGATCCTTTCGCGAGTCTTTGAGCCATTCTTGAAACAAATCAGGCCTAAATATTGGCTCTCGTCGACTGGATTTCTCAGAATATGCCCATTAACACTGGGTTTCGGATCCTTGAGCCAGAAGAATGCTGTATCACTGGTTCCTAGGCTAACAATCAATTCGTCCTTGCTAAGACAAAAGCCAGCCGCAGAGGCTGGATTGTCGCCGGTGAATGAGCTGACTAGACACTCGGGCGGGAATCCATAACGCTCCATCAGATAACGAGAGACTCGACCGATAACCTCATGAGTATCTACTATATTGTCATCCATCATACTCTCTGCAGCGCCAAGCCGCAATCGTAGGGCAGCGAGCTCACTAGTATCCCCACCGACTAGAGCCTGTAGGCAGAGTTCTGACCACCGTTTGGTTTTTAAATCCATCATGTTCATCCCAGAGGCATCTGATGCATCCCAAGGTGCGTATGATCCAATAAAACATGATGCTAGAAAGCCACTTATCAATGTTATCCGTTCAGTGTTTGCATACACCTCTGGCCTCCGTCTGAATATCTTGGCGATTTGGGGTCCAGTGAAGCGCTCATAAGCTCGACTACCAGTGATCTCAGCCAGTTTCTCTGGACCGCCGACAAAATTTTCAATTCGTTGACAGTCCTCTGTGGTGCTGGAGTCCATCCAGACGGGCGAATCACGGAGTGTGAAGGCCGATACAAGTTCTTTATGAAGGTAATTGTCTGGGTTCAAATTGGCCAACAATGAGCTCGAGCCGCGACGCCACCAAACGCTACCATGTTGTTGGGCACAACCTGATATCCCAACAACGGTGCTGAAATCTAATCCATCAATCTTGAGCTTATCGAAGCACATGTCCAGGGCTTTCAGCCACATGTTAACAGGGGCCGTCACGGTGTTGCCATTCTCATTCTTATTGACCCCGCCTTTCGTCTTGTATTCACTTAACTCCTCGTCGAAATTTACATTTATGTGGTGACAAACTTTAAGCCTATCATCAATCACAATAGCTTTTAGCTGATCAGAGTTTGGGAAGTCAAGTTGTCGAAGTCGGTTACATTTCTAAACGATGCTCGCTCCAATAGGTCTACCCACCCACCCACCTGTTGAGTGCTTAGATCCAGTCCAAGAAATTTCGAGTCTGAATCTACATTTTCGCGGTTTTGCAACGAAATATTGTCCAAATGTATTGTTGATACATCGGTTCTATTTGAGCTATTGTCGGACATGGTTTCTCTGGCTATGATATAGTTGTCGCTTCTGTATGATTAATTGCGTAAATACTTAAGAATTTTACCCCGATCCTATTCCACTTGGAAGTTCCTCTTCTCTATTAGATTAGCTATCTACAACGAAGACTATCCTCAACTAACATTTCGGTGCACTCTACTATGATATTCGATACCTTTATCTGATCCGATCCAAGAGGCTGCTTTTTGGACGCCATTGAGCCATTTACTCGAACCTGACAGTGTCAGGCTGACACTTGTTTGGTGCTGTAAGTTGCGATGAAGATTGAGCATGAAAAAAAGACAATTGTCTTGATGTATCTGTTCTTGGCTTCTCAGGCCGGGTTCGATTCTCAGTTGCGTTCTTTTTTCCCTTTGGTAGACATTTGCACTCGCGCGCATGCTAATGCTCGTCCAATTTTGATTCACTCAGGACTAAAATGAATAGAAATTTACCTGAGAATGTGTTTAATCTTAACACTGAGCCAGGAGGAATTCACTGCGACCAAATCCGGTGTCATGTCGGGAAAGGACGCTACGCTTCCATGATATGTCACAACGCTGCAACAGAGGGAGATCGTTTCTTTATGCCGGAAGCAGGCACTAGCTCAGAGTTCCGAGACGCAAGCTTGTATCCTCTCCGATAGACGAAATTTAAGTACATCTGTAGACTTTTGAACGCACATACTCAATACCAACATGCTCTGTGTCGTTGGTATTGGAGAAATCTAGTCGAGCGCCGATGGCAGACCCATCTCGCGATGGTGAAGCTCGATCTTTTGCAATCGACGTCCTTAAAGTCTGTCTGTTTGCCTGCTCTAGAGTAAAGCGTAACGCCAACACTAAGGTGCCACCGGATGCAAAATCAAATTTAATTGATCGATTCGGTGATCAAAGTTTGTTGAATTTTATAGATTGTAAGTATTCTGATAAGCCATTGTAGAACTGTGCTCTAATCGCGATTATGGTCAAGCTCGAACGGTATTTCCGCAGGTTTAACGCAGGTTCCCCAATAGTAATGCTCTCTTGAGACAAATATCCGCCAAAAATTCGCTGCTCAGGGCACTCGAGGTCGTACTAGTTGTCAACGGTTTGGGTTCTGCATGTTTGTTCGTCAGGTTTGTATTGGAATCGCATCGATGTGTCGAATCCAGGTTGATGGCCTTAAAGTGATCAATGTATTGAGGAACAAAGCTACTGTGTACGAAGACGATTCCACTTTCAGACATCTCTCGCTTGCGCAGTTCCATTTCATGTGTATCAATACCTCTGCAAGCATCCTCAATGACAAAGGTGAGAAAACCAGCCTTCACGGCGTCTAGCGCACTCGCCGCAACGCAGTAATCAAGAGCTAGACCACAAACGAAGACATCGTTTATGTCGCGTGTGTTGAGCTCTTGCCTCAAGCCCGTCTCGCAAAGGCGCATGTTATCCCAGAATGCACTATAGGCATCGATTTCCGACCGAGTGCCCTTCAGTATTCTGATTGAGTTGGGAACTATTTTCAAATTTGGATGCAACTCGGCGCCCCAGGAGTTCTGTACGCAGTGGACCGGCCAGAGCTTCTGCTCTGTCTTGCCCTCATCAAATAATACGGTGTCGAATAAGTTTGCTCTACCCATCAGTCGGCTTGGCCTGAAACGACGAGATGCAGCTACACAGCCGTCACTGTTTGTGTCCGATGTGCCATTGCAGCTAGGTTTACCTGGGCAGCCCTGCTGCTCTCTCTTGAGGGTATATTTTCTCAAATGCAAATTGTCATGAAAGCCGATATGGTCGAGCGGATGCCAATCTTGCGTGTATACTACAGCTTCAAAAGAGCAAGTCTCTAAGAGCTCGTTGATAACCGGAACAACATCGACCCCATCCTGGTGAGCGGGACCGTTTATTAGTGCGAGTGATCCATCAATGAAATCGTTTTGAACGTCAACTACAACAAGGGCACAAGACCGATGAAAGACCTTGAGGATCCAGTTGAGGCAGAGGTATTCAAATTCAGCAATATCAATCAGACCATCGGCATTGGAATCAAAGGTGGCGAACAACTGTCGTTCTTGTTCCTGAGTGAACTTGCTCCGACTGGTTTGGCTCTCGGAAGTCGCAACCGGCTCAATTCGACCGATTCTGGTGCCTGAAAAGGCATAGAGATACTTGTAAACAGTCGCAGTCAAGAAATCTTGAAATTGGCCGAATCTCAAGCCACCCTCTTGTGGAGCTTTGAATTTCTCGAACCAAAGCTGTCGCTTCTCTCGAAGGGACCAATCACTCACTTCTGGTGCTCCCCTCATCGCTTCCAACTTAGGTTAGATTACTGTGAGATAGGTAGATTGAAATCACCAGTCAATCTCGAACCGAATGGTCAAATTTCGAAAACAAATAATATCAGGCCAACGTTACCATGGTGCAGTCGCATGACCACCATAATCAAACAGGAAGTCAGTCTGCGTGCTCCACGAGAGTGTAAAATGCCCCATCACGCCTGACCATAGCAGCTCATCCATCTTGGGGTAAAAAGAGTTCTGTTGGTGTTGTGGATGCCCTTGACTGGGACCTGGAAAGGAGGGATTGCATCGATAGGGTGCTATATTCGGAACTACGAAACAAGAGTCTGACGCAAGTGCAAATTAAGGACAGAGGGAAACGCTTACCATGAGCCTTACAGTATAGCGGCAGAGACGGGATTATAGAGTCAATGCAAAACCAATTCTTCCCAAACTACCGAACTTCAATGTTTCCGTTGATAGAGGCTAACTCGCGTTAGATTGTCAGAGTGGATGAACTGAAAGCCATGGTGAATCAGCATCGATGCACTTGTTTGTATCTGCTCTTTGCTTCTTGGACTAAGTTGCAAATGCGAACATGCGGCTAAGATTTATGGGTCATTGTAATACTTCAAGCATGAATGGTTTATTGGTACTTCACATCGTCAAGTCCATAATAGCGTTAACAATATCGTTGTTGTTGTTTTTTAGGGCCTTGACAGCCAAGTTACGAGTTACATTTGCCTGTTGCATAACCAAATCGATGTCCTTAGGATCCACCCCAGTTTCATCAGCCGGCTCGTTATCGTCTTCCTCGTAGTTCAATTTCGGCTTAGCCTTGGACTTTTGTTCCTCAGGTAGATGTACAACATCTGTCTTGAATTTTTCAGCCGCAGCTAGCTGTGCTTTCTGTGACAGATCCTCAATCTTGGCTTCGCCGAACACAATATAAGTGTCGGAAGCGGGACTCTTGTACACATCGGGCTTATTGATTACGAAGAGTATGTTCTTCGACTTTCTAATGGCAACCCTGTTGACCCCTTGCACCTGCTTGAGCCCAAGCTTGGATATGACTTTGCGGGATTTCTTCTCGCCACGAGTTTGTCTCGATTCTGAATCATCATTTACCAGTGTTCTGAGTGTCTCCCCCGCTCTCTGAACATGAGCTGTAGCTGCGGCAGCCGTCGCGGATGCCGAGTTTGTTGTGGGAGATGTTGAGGTCATATTCGGATTGGAAGATGATACCTGGATAAGAGCCTGAGATGAAGCTGTATACCTAAGTTAGAGATTATCAACTATGGTCGAATAGTTTCGCTTTGGAGAACATTGCCAAGGTGCAAAACATGCGGATCCATGCGCACACGGAACGCATGCGTTGGATCACAGCGCAAATATTCAAACAGAGTTCCTTTCAGGAGTTTGGATTGTATCTGTTCTCAGCTTCTCGGACTGTGCAAAGTTGGATCGAGGAATTAGTACAGTCCTCCACTAAATAAAACACAAACAATAGGACTTGGATTTCATTATTTTCACCTTATTCTAGTCGAGAGAATTCAAAAAATAAATAATTTTGTGGAGTTAAATAATAAAAGTCGACCAACAACTAGGTAAATTCTTCTACTGTAAATTTAAAATAAGAGGCCTGACACTCTAAGAGCGCATTAATTTTCAGCCTCATAAAACGAGAACACCTGAATCTAGCGCAAACTTATATCGGCTCGACAAAATTTAACTCGCGGATTTTTAGTTGATATTAACAAGACATTGAGATCTTATTTGACCGCTACTGATGCTGTCAGAAATTGAATTTTAAGCCCTCTGAACAGTCCGCACAAGATGAAGAGCAACAACAATATCAATAATAATAACAACAACAACCCGTCGAGCAGGTATAACAATAGCAATATGCCGAATACTCAGAACCAGGGATACAACCAGCAAAATTCGCAACATGACAGGCGAAAACCACAAAATCATCAGCAATCTCATCAGCAACCACATTTCCAAGGTCAGAGAGACAGAAGCGGACAGAGGAACCAGGGAGGCCAGCATCCAGATAGCAGCATGAGTAGGGATAACACCATCAATCAGGGAAATTCCAATTCCTTGGGCTCTGTCAGATTTACTCCAGGTTACCCGACACGCGAGTTGCCGCCGATAGAAACTAAAGCGGATCCAAACAAAAAGTTCACCGGTAGATGCAGACTATTCGTTGGAAATCTGGCACACAACACGACTGAAGACAAACTGAGAAGCCTCTTCGAGCAGTACGGAGAGGTTGGCGAGGTTTACCTTGGCCCCAAGAGTGCGTTTGCCTTCATCAAGATGGACACTCGTCAAAACGCCGAAGCAGCTCGAGATGCTTTGGATTGTAGTAATTACGAGAATAGGACTCTCAGAGTAAGGTTAGCCGCACATGCGGCGGCGGTTCGAGTTAAACACTTATCTCCCCAAGTTACCAATGAATTACTCGCCTACGCGTTCAGATATTTTGGAGAAATTGAACGTGCCGTTGTGGTTGTCGATGATAAGGGTAAATCAATCGGTGAGGGTGTTGTAGAATATTCTCGCAAACAATCCGCACTCTACGCCATGAAAAGATGTCAGCAGGAATGCTTCATGCTGACGGCTTCACCTAAACCAGTGCTCGTTGAACCGTTCGATCAGCAAGACGAGGATGAAGGTCTACCAGAGAAATCCATCAATAAGAATTCCGTAGAGTTTAAAGAGCAGCGAGACGTCGGACCACGCTTTGCTGAGCAAGGCACGTTCGAGCATACCTTTGCTTTGAGATGGAAAGAGCTTTATGAAATAGAGAAGCAAAAGCGAGAATGTCTTGAGCAAGAAATCCAAGAAGCACGGAAGAACCTCCAAGATCAAATCGAGTATTCGCGCTTAGAGCATGATACGATTCAATTGAGGAATCGTCTACAACAGTTGGAAGACGATCGCTTGAAACTTCAACAAATGAAAGAGCAGACCATGAGTGATGCTCAGCAGCGAGAGGAATATAGAAGACAACAAGACCTGATGATCCGACAAAGGGAAGAGGAAATCTTACGCCGGCAGCAACTCGGTGATTCAAACGGCATGAATCATCAGGAGACAGCTTTGAGAATGCAAGCCACTGCTCTTCAAGACTTATTGAACAGTCAAGATCGACCCACCATTAGCGATGACGTTAACGACAAACACCAAGCACAACAAGAAACCCAACCGACAGGGCCTCCACTTGGCCCCGAGCAAGATTCAGGTCTATCCATTAACCAAATGAGCATGCTGACCGGACAGATATCCAACCAACCACGTAGCTTCGTAGATGCTGCCATGATGGGCCTAAGTCAACAATCTTTCATGCCCATGCAGCAACAAATGAGCATGCCACCCCCACCTCAGAACCCAACAAATCAGCCAAACATGTTCGCAGCCTTCATACCGCAACCACATCAACTTCAAATGGCTCTTGATGCCTCTAGCGCCGCCAACTATATCTCACCACCACCGGGCTACACAATGGTGAGTCAGCAGCAAGGAACTTCTGGTGGATTTGGTCGACCACCAAAATTCAACAGAAATCACAGCAACAACAATAATAATGCGAGTAACAACAATATAGTAGTTCAATCCGGAGGTCGACCCCGCAAACGGGGACGATACTGACAGTGTGTCGAGGACCCTGTTCCAGTGACGGCGCAGTTAGAAAGATCAGATATTTAGGCAAGACTTCATGCACATTGTAAATTCGCAAATCAATTACACTACGCACTTGTCATTTACTTAACAAAGATGTCATTCAATGAATGACCAAGTGTTGAATCCTCATGCATGTTGAAAATGGTTACTTTAATTACATTTATGGCTCGAGTCAAAGTAATGTATTCTATCGTCGGAGGTTAATGTATTTAGCTAGTCGCAATTGAGGTTCAAATGATAAATCTTAATCTGACATAGGAGTTGAGCGAATTTCGGATGGCGCTTCCGAGAAAGCACTGTCGAAAAGTTCAGAGGTGTCATCCGACACCTCGATACCGATCGTGGTGTCCATCATCTCAGCATTAGGCTCGCTTGGCGCCGGATCATATCTATGTAGACTTATGCGCCACAGCCTAATTTGTTGGTCCCATGATCGTCTCGAGTACTTAACCCATTTGCGTGGGGTGCGTGGTTGCTCGCGAGCTCTTTCTCGCTTGGGTACCGTTTCGACATAGTTCTGATATCCCAGAGTGTTTTTTCCGTAGTCAATCTGCTTCTGGCGTCTCTTCAAGACATTGGAGTCGCGTTCTTGTTCGTAGACAAAGGGTTTTTTCTCGATGGTTTTCTTTCTGATAACGGCCTTCGATGGGGATGTTTCCTCTCGATTTTTCGTGAGATCGTCGGGCTTGTCATTTGACTTTTTTGAGGAGGCAGCTGATGCAGATTCTTTCGCTTTTGCTTTTGCTAGATCTCTTTGTCTCTTCTTCTGGATGGCAGCCTCAATTATGTCATCTGCACTAATATTCGACAGATTAAGCCAGAAGTTGCAATCATTCTCTTGGCCTTTGGCAAGTGCCTGCTTGTCCTTACTTATGATATCAGTCCAGTCATTTGATCGTGCTTGGGGCATCTTGAAAATAAGAGTGATTTAGATGAGTTTCGAAAGCTTGATTGTTGTGACAGAGCGGTGGTGCCCCAATGAACCTGTCAGTGCACGCCTCTCTCAGTTCTAGGTGCGTGAGAAGGCTAGGTAGGAGTAGAGATTCTCGCTCACCTATTGAAACCAGATTACAGGATTCTGGGGAGCTATCCGGTTTGGGTTGATAGCCTATGCGTCGAGTGCCGCAAGTTACGCGCCACACATAGCGTCTGTTGTCGTTCAGTAAGGCAACAAGCGGTATGCGTGTTTGGCGCCAAACTCACTTCTTTGGCTTTTATTTATTTTCAAGGCTGTACAGTCGCCATAAAATAGATTGCGGATTGAACGTGTATGTCCATGGGCCACCTGGCGTAGACCATGACGACTAAAAACGCGCGCCCCTGCAGTACCACAAACAATTCCTTCTATATGCACTGAGAAGAGTACTGTCCACGACAAAAACAAATGGTCAAATGAATAACGCCATGTCGGAGTCCTGCCATCTCGACCACGCACCCATGATTTAAGTCGATACTGGTTTGACATCACCCCCAGACTGCCAATGACATCAGAATGAAAATCAGGGCTTTGAACGAATCAGACCTTTCCAATGGCTCATCCGACGAGAGTTCTAATGATGAGGGCCGACAGCAGACGCCGAGCAAAGAGGCACTCGAGGATCAATGCTTCGACAAGTATCACCAAGCCATGGCAGCCATCCAGGAACTCAAGGACGATGAGGCTAAAAACTTTCTACAGGATCTCAACGAGCAACTAAACGATTTAGGCACAGAAAGCGACACGTTTGCTCAGTTGAGATTTTCAGTGTTGAAGAATCTTGGAAATTTTCACGCCGAAAGCATCGATTATTACATTGATGCTCTAGCTATCGACCCATCTGACATAACCTTATGGATAAAAGCAGGTGACCGGAGCGCTAAATTAGGCAATTTCATGTTTGCTAAACATTGTTATGAGCAGGCACTAGGAATTAACCCTGAGAACTGGGTTGCCATTGAGCGCTTGATGGAACTGTACTACATACTTCACCTGCCGTTCGAATTATACGATATTTGCATGAGAGCCATATCGTTGAACCCTCGCCATAGAAAAGCACTAATCCTGCTTTCGGAAGTGAAGAAAATCCAACCGTCCCTCAACATTGACCAGATCGTCGATGTTCCTGAAAGTCAGGTTGAGAGTGTGGTCAAGCCTCTCAGTGAGGTGAAAAAACGACGGAGACACAAAATCCAAGATGAGCTTTCGAAATTTAAGCGAGCGAGACTTGGCATAACCCTCGATACAGCACGCACCCAATCACTGGCTTCATTTGGCAACTACATCATCAAAATATATGAGCGATTTGCTCGCCAAGGTATCACAAGAAACTCGGTGATAGATATAACACTTAACAACACGCTATCGTTCTCGCAACAATTCTGCAATGGCTCAGTCAATAGTCAATCTAATGATCAAAGGAGCTGTGAATTTCAAACTAGTTGCAGCCAAGACATCGAGATGACAGTTGAGCCTGATGGCGGCAGCATAAGTGATAACGATAAACCAGGTGCCATCAATGAGGAGAATGACCAAACTAAGAGCAACAGTCGAGGTCGACTGAATCAAACGTTCCAAAAAAGTTCGAGTCTTTCTTTTGCAGCCATGTTGTTTCCAATGGATCTTGGTGATAAGCGGCGATCGAGTCGGAACAGATCTAATCAAGATGATACGTTCAGTTTCAAAATGAAGTTTGATGAGCTAAACGAACTTTTGCCTGAGTGTTTGAGAATAGGTGCAATTGAGCAAGCTCTGCAAAGGAGACGAGAAGAGCAAGAACGTAGCTCGGACAAGAAAGAAAATGAGAGGCAAAACGAGTGCATTATTGCTGAAACAAATTTGGAGCCCATTCGCGAAGATCTCATCATCAAAGATATGATTGAAGCAATCGCTGGAGCGATACAACCCGGAGTAACGGCAATAAAGAACGATATCAAACTATGTGATATGTTTTATCTATACCTGACGAAGCTTTCATCTAAGAAACAAAACACCCTACCCGAGGCATACAGTAAAATATACAGAATTTACAGGCGCCTATGTCCTCTACCCACGGGCGACATTTTCGTCGAAATTGGACAAGACGGGCTGACGATCGACGAGCTTTGGTTTACCCTAACTGCAAACGAGATTGCGTATCAGCCCCAAGAATGCCCACTCTTGCTTAGAATATTAGAGCAGCTACAACTACACCTCGACGAAGCCCAGCATAAAGAGTTCTTGGTCAGACTCTTCCTCATATTGGGTGCTAATGCAGATTACCGATACCTTGAAGTTGCCTTGCAGAACATTGAAGAGGACACAAAGGTCTATGCTTCAAATAGGAAGATTATAACAAGGGCCTATATAAAAACGCTGATAGATCGTATGAATGAGAAGTTACAACAGGAGAGTGAATTTCCAGATGACTCAATCGAACTCATCAACAGATTGGCACCTAAATCCGAAAATGAGATGAGTGATAGAGAGATAGCTTCCTTGTGCTCAGCAATCAAGTCTGCTGGTGTTTGGCAACGCGGCTTGGACATTCTAAATCAAAGGAACGATCTGAACTTGGATATAATAATCGAAACAATCAACATTTGTCTGGAGAATGGGGCTACTATGGATGCAATATTGGCTAGTAAGTTGTGCAAGGATGCTATATCCGGATGTAGGCCAGCAACCTGGACCTGTTTGTACCGCGGCTGGCGCAGTGTTTTGACAAATGACGAAATATCGTCTGAGGACACTATTAACAGGATGGACAAATTCTTTGAACTGGGACACCAGACCCTTGGGAAAAAAGGTACTTGCACAACCGATAATGGAGAATATCTAATGCTTTATGTAAAACATCTGCTTGATGAAGGCGACAACTTTGAAGAACGTAGTCTACTAGGCGCACTCAACTGTCTATTTGGTTACCCAATCAAGAAACCAGCCTCGGTTGCTGGTCATAAGGCAACTAGAGTACCTATGGTCTGGAAATATGCTGAGATAATTTATCATTACTTGGCTCCCGACGAGCTGCCAACTTACATGAGCCTGCTCAGAAAGGTTGGTATAACAAGCGAACTAGAACCCTTGTTGAGGGAAATTGCTCTGTCCACTCCGGATGAGTTGAACCCTGGAAGAGAGGTTCACGTTATCGAAGATTTCATCGACAAGGGTAAGCCCTTAGTAGGATTGAACACATGCCAGCACGAAGTCACAAAGGATATATTCTACTTCCTGGCGGATTTCTACTTCAAGAACAAAGATTTTACCAAGGCGAAAGAGTTCTATAACTACGATCTAGTGATTAATATAGACAGATTTGACTCATGGGCCGCTTCAGGACTGATAAGAGCGAACGGAATCGATAGAGCGCTCTCTGAAGGAACTATTACCACCGAAGATTTTGTGGAGGGGCCGTTTCATGAACTTGCGGACTCCGCTATTCGTTGTTTTGAGCAGGCAACAAGGTTGAAACCTAATGAGGCAAAGGCAACTCTCTGGATTGAATTTGGTAACCTTACTTACAATTTAACATCCCTTGCGTCGAGGCTTTTTGCCTACGACGATTTTGAGGCAGAAATTGAGAACAAAGAACCAGGAGACACATCCAAGCTGGAAGCGAGGCACAAACATTTATATAGTCTCGCCAAACATTGTTTCAAGTCTGCTAATTCACTTTGCCAATCTGAGGAGATTTGGCTACACTACTATATGCTCGGAAAGATATACGAGAAAGTTGATACATTTAGAGCATTGGAATACTACAACAGGGCCGACTCTCAGTTGTTCCATGAAGGTGCCAGCTACCCCAAGAAGATCTCTTACCACAACCCGCCTGACCTAGCCTACGAAGCTATGGAGGTCCACTATCGGATCCACTCGTCAGCTTTGAAGTTTCTGCTCAACACTCATGAATTGACACAGGATCACATGAACCACCTCAAAAGATTTTTACTCAATGCCCAACGATCGCCCTTCGTCGAATTCGAGGGCCTTCAATTCCCCAAATCTTGCGTCGAGCAAGCCATAGATCAGGATGTCAACTATCTCTTGAATGATCTACTTGAAGCCGTCTGCAGCGACGCAGAGTTTGATGAACTGATCTTCATGTGTCTACATGGCATGAAACGCTGCTTGGTTAGATGCGATAAAAACTTCAAGGCTCTATATAGACTATCTTTTTATTATCAGAAGATTCGAGACTCTAGGATGGCACAAGACATCTTAATCGTGAGAGAGCTTAACACCGATCGTCGCATCAAAAACCTACTTGAGAGAAAGCCAGGTGTTCCAGAATTCCAAGCTGCACCGCCAGACTTGAAAGGGGTCGACTCACTATTCAAAGATCGAAAAATGGGTAATCTCTTCTTTAATATATGGAGGATTCCTGTCGAGGAAGTCGACAGGCCGGGCTGTTTTGAGCATTGGATGTTCAAATGCACGTGGTTACTCATAAAGACATGCATAGATCTTAGTGATACAAGCATGCTAACGGTTATAGCATTCCAATTGAGTCGTCAGCCTGAAACATCGAAAAAGTACCTCCAAGACAAAGCTAGAGTTCTTTTGGCACTGTTTGCTGTAAAATCTGTCATAAATATCATCACTAGTGCAATAGATGGTTCCGGGGACGACCATGAGAGGAAACGTCATTTCATAAAGGAGGGCTTGACCATTGTTGACCGTTTCATCAAAGCCAATGTGTTTGCGGATAGAATGCGCGAATTGTTCACAAAACTTCAAGATCAACTAGCATCTGTACAACCTTGATATCTTTAGCCAAGACATGCGCTCAATAACATCCTGCCGATCTCCTTATTTTTTAATTGGACCTCTCCTCTCCCTAAATTGTTTGCCTTTAGAAATTGCCCTAGCTTTCATCGCTTCATTGAAATCTCTGTGCTCATCCCTAAAGAGCCCATACTGTCGTAGGATATGGGTTAGGGCTCGTATTTGTGGATGGGCTGGATAGTATTTGTGTCCATAATTGTGGTCTAAATCAGTTGGCACCTTTTGAACCCAATTAAAGATAGAACATTCTTTGTGCCATTTGGTTAACCAGCGTGCGACTGGTTGGTGGCCGATACCATACTCATAATCCCTCTTGGGCAACTCTGGCATATAAAAATCGTTAAAGATCTTGCACGAGAGTTTTCTCATCCTTTGAGAATACTTGGATGTAGTTAGAATGACAGGAAACTTGGACATCACTAGTTTTCGCTGTTCCTAATAGATTCACAAAAGAGAGCTTGGGTTTTTCTTAGCCGAGCTAGGGGAGCTTTGAATAATGCTGATGTTTATTTCTGGGTCTGCGTTTACTGTTGTTTCTAAAATGAGCAAATCAAAATTCTGAAGCCAAAACCAACACATGACGCGCGATGTGCTGATACTTCGTATTTGATCTTGAATACGTGTCATGGCATCAACAATGACTTTCTTAAGATTCCACTCTTAGATCGTATTACCAGTTAACCATTCTAATCTCATCACAACATTGATAAGTAGATTTAGTTTCGCATTCAAGACTTCCAAGAAGCCCGTTCGAACCGTGCAAAATCCATGAATTTACAATCCCTCAAAATCGTTCACGAGCATCCTACAGTACCTGTGACCGCGAAATGAATGTCTTCGAACTGAAGCCGAACCAAGAGCTTAGATTCCAAGTCGGAGATGAACCCGTAAAATTGGAATTGAGGCGAGGGTTAGCAGAAGTTTATGGGACGGAGATACTGATCAATAGGGCCTACAACTTTCCTCGTAACTCGAGGGCAGCGGTCTTTACATATCAGGGTGCGACTGTTGAGGTCACAGGCGCCCCATTAAAGTGCCATGTTGGTCAGAAGTGCGACTATATGACTTTCTATTTGAACATCCACGGAGAACTAGAGAAGATGCGAGCCGAGGCAGAGAGCCTCAGCGACCAAGTTAGATTTAGCTCAATAACCAATGATGAGCCAAGCGGATCTCAGAGACAACAGACGAACGACAACCCAGATTCTAGCCCACTTATAAAACCAGACATAAGTAAAACGCCAATATGCTTAGTTTGTAAACCAATGTATGCTAGAAATGTAGGTAAATCGACGCTTTGTCGTATATTATTAAACTATGCAACCAGACGCGGCCGAGCCCCCATATTTGTTGATCTAGATACAGACCAAAGTCATATAGGGCTACCTGGAACCATTGGTGCCCTCTCAATCGAGGAACCGATAGACATTGAGACAGGTTTCTCTTTGCAATCCTCGATGCTAATGCACTTTGGCCACACGAGCCCAGCCGGTGATAGGGCCTTGCTCTATAAGCAGTTGATTGAGAACATGGCCAAAAACGTCCATCTCAAATTAGAGCAAGATAAGAAGAGTTATTATTCAGGGGTCATAATCAACACAGGTGCCTGGTCAGATGATTCCGATTATAAGCTACTTGTGCATGCTTGCAAGGAATTCAAGGCCAACATGGTCCTTGTGATGGACGATGAAGTTTTGCAGGACGATTTAAAGAAGGACCTGACGGATTCAGCGCACCCTGTGAACGTTTTAAATGTTCCTAAAACTGTAGGAATCGTAACGAGAGTATCTGAATCAAATGTTGAATCAAGATATTTGAGAATCAAGGAATATTTTTATGGATCTCCACACGAAAGTTACAGTCCAATGACAAGTGAGATCAAATTTTCGTTCTTAAAGAGACTTATTTATCGCATTGGAAATCCTCTGATGCTGCCAGATTCTTTGATGCCCTTGGGTACAAAGACTCAAGATAATCAGATCAAGATTTCTCCTTATGATTGCACGGGCTCAGATCTGTTGCATCATATACTAGCAATCTCATGGTGCAAGATAGATGAAGTTCTCAAGGAGCCCGCAGTAGTTTTACGGACCAACATAATGGGCTTTATATGTATCACGAGTGTAAAGGCCGATGGTGATGTAGTGAGCATTTTAACACCACAGAAATTACCTAGCCCAATGGACCACGTTTTGTTGTACTCGGACGTTCAATATATGGACTCTCTCATCTAGTTTGAAATTGTAAGTCGTGGTCTTTTATAGCACGATGAGGAACGGACCAAAAACGAGAGGCCTTCAAAGAATAATAAAAATCACGGAAATGAACCAAAATTCGCCTAGACTCCTTCTGAAGGTTTCGATTGCTATGAATATCAGCGGCTGCTCATTTCCCACAACACTTACACTATCTATTGAGAATTGCATCCAATGAATTGTCTGGGACCATAGTAGTTGACATTTTAGCCTTTGAAATGTTGAGCGCTCCGCGCCAGCATTCATAAGCATCGAGTAAAACAGATATGGCACTTCACCTAACGATATCCTCTAATTGGCACTAAAGCAAAAGCAATCACTCATTTCATCTCCGTTCGTGCTCTATATATTACTTCGACGGCTCCATTGGAGCGTCTCCAGGATTCAATTGGATGAGGGGCACACTGATGAGTGGCGTGAGTTTCCAGCCATGTACTACAAAATCAAGCGACGCAATCACAGCTACATCGGCGGCGAGGACTGACTGCCAATCAACCATGCACTCGAGGCAACGAGGAAAGGGGGCATTTCGAAATGATTCTAGCTTCTGGGGAAGGAGCAGTCACAAGCTCGACCATGCCCTGCCGCCAGAGTGCTTGGCGCACAGCTCACCTGCGAGCATATTTCTTGGCCCCCGCCCTTTGCCTCCTGCAGCGCCATTATAACGACCAAGCTAGAGAAGTTCGGCCCCAGAAATTGGGGTTGCGAGAGGAGGGGAAGATTGTATCTAGTGAAGACGTTCACTAGGTGTTGCCGACGAGCCTCGATTCACAGACGAGAGCGCCGCATTGACTCGTTTTCATCTTGACGAAGCAGCAACTCACTCTAGAGGGAGTTCGATATTTGATTCAATTGATTATGCGATCACAAGAAACACGAATTCGAGCAATCTCCTCTCGAAGCAGGACCGTCACAAACTCATGAACGAACCTCCTCTCTGGCCGCCAAGTTGTTGCTATGGAGAAAAGTGGCTCGAGCCAAGACTGGCGCTGCTGATAAACTGCGCGGATCTCTAATTGGATTTGATCACCACTGAGGTAGCCTGGAGAGTCGTTTGCTCGCTGAATTGTGCGAACTCCTGCCGATTGTTTTGCCAATTAGGAGAAGGTGGACATTTTCTGCCTTTTCGTCCGCTGAGCCCTCTCATCGTTGCTTACCTGCTCTAGTTTGTCCATCAATCAATCCTCTGGCTGACATTTCTGAGACCGAGATCTGTTCCCTTGAATCGGATCCGTTTGATGCCTGTCGAGAGGAATAAAGCGAAACCTATGAATTGAATCAACTAGTCTTGTGGGAGAATCTGGATTTCAATTGAACTAAATTGAGGGAATCTATGGAACTGAAAACTATTGGAAGTAAAACAACATCCATCGCTTGTGGATTCTTTTCAATGTCTGGCCTGTGAAGCACCATCACTGGTGGCTTCGAACGGTGGCTGCAAGCAGTTGAATCTGTCTGATTCAATATGATGAGCTAGATCAGATGCGCTGTGGAGAATTGCGGTATAGTTCATAGTGTAGACCTGACTATTGTCAGCCTTAAACGATGCTCAGTCCAGAAAGACTTGTGACTGTAGCAGTTGCATAGCCCAACCGAATCCGTTATGCCCCGATTCAGGCGGGCTAATTTTCATTTCCGCCTGTGGTCGGATGCACTAGCTCTCTGAAATACTTTATTTATATTCGCTCTAGTTATGCGAGACACCCTCGGATTTCCAACTAATTCGTCGTGATCGATTGCTCATAAAGAATGCGGCCAATGAGAGAAGGGCGCGCTCCAATTTGCCTCGATGGCCACACTCAATTCAAATATCGTCCGATATCACAAATACCTCATCGGATGTCTGTTGAAATTGAGATTCGTGAATTCGCATGGCTGGAAGCTGATTAGGCCATGCGCTGGAGTTGATTTACCTCTCTGTGCAGCTATGAGCTCTACCTGGACAGTAACCGGAAGCTGCCATTTCCGGACTAAGCAGCGTCGACTAGCTTGCAAGGATAGTCGGGCAAATACGAGCAATGATTGAGTTGTGGCGATCATTGAACCTCCAAAGTCTTGAGGTCTGGAGCCAAGGACGGGCATGTCTACATCGATCGCAAGCCGGTATGTTACCACAGAACGAAGGGCGTATGAATACGATCAGCACTCGTGTTGTCCGAGTGGTCCTTGGAGGGACTGTTGATGCCAATGATTCTTCAGTATCAATGCCTTTGCGTCCAAGTATCTCAATGACATGGTCACGGCTTTTGGTGATCGCTTTCAAGTTGTGTAGGTCTGGTAGTGATTGTTGGTCGATGGCACGACAAAAGGGAAGGTGGATGCGACCAGCAAAGCCTCTAGTTGCGCTAAAGTGGGTTAGAATACCTGCTCAATCGCATGCTCGCCCTTTGTTGATTGAACATCTGAGTAAAATTGCCCTCCTGTAAAGAATCGTCAACAAACTCGAACATGAACCGCACATATTCTACCATTAAAAACGCTATTCTACATAGTTGATGTCATATGAACAATGGAACTGTAGCCTAAAATCGATGCGAATTCAGGCAAATTCTGATCTCAGAGATCGCATCGACAGTCGTCGTCGTCCTTGCGCGATGCTAGATCCTTGCTGCGCAGCGCGCTATGCGACGCCTGCAGACTATACGGCCAGCGAGCGCATAGCGCCCAAGCTGTGACACAACTCCTCCTACCATTCGAACTATTGCGGGCAAGCTGATCATAATCTAACTGTAACAGTTGCACAGACTTTCTTCATGGTGAAGCTTCGTCAGGTAGAGCCTCATCAAAACTCGTTCAAGAACACTTTGCGATTGTCTCTCAGATAAGTATAGAGCGCCGATCGTTAGCAGAACAGACCGTCGAGGCCAACTCAAGTGCACTCAGTCTTAGCCAGGGTGTGGAGTAAGTTTTTGTTGGAAAGTTGTCTTGTTGGTCAAGAATTGGAGAGCGGAGATTTCAATGGCAACTTTGGGTCTAGACCCGAACAAACTGAGAGACTTCAACTGGTCGTTATCGATCAAAGTTTAAGAGTTTAGAGCTTCGCTTCACTGACACAATCGAGTAGGCCAACCTGAGATAGGTGTGTGAGGTTTGGCACTGAAGCGATTGTAAATTTCTGAGAGAGAGGCGTTGTTCAGCCTTACAGGAGGAAGTTGATCAGAAGAGAGCTGAGGCGAGAGAGTTTTTATCAGGATTGGGTGATAAAATTAACGTAATATCAGTCAAGATGTACGTAAAGGGCCCTTTTTGTCGTGCGCAAGCTTGTCCGACCAACTCCGTGTTCAAATACCAGCATGAATCACCGAAATCTTCCCGGTCGTCAGAGTTGGGAGGGGATTTCGAGCGACCTCAACTCAATGACTTGAGTAATAAAACGTATATTGGGGGTCGCAGACGAAGATTGTACGATGTTGAGAGTAACAGGTCGACGTTGAGCAGAGAGACGAAGAGTTGGACACATGAGGCTGACAAGGTTGCTCGACAAGGACGAAAAGTTTATATATCAGACACTCTTTCGTCAGCCATGTTAGCCTGCCTGCCTATCATGTTGATTCTAGCAAATTTGACACCAGGTAAGTAACTATCAGCTGCTGCCATCCGCGGGACGGCCTAGCGAACACTTGATTTTGGTTGAGTTTAGTGAGAAGGCAAACAAGGCTGAGGTGTCGCATAGATCCCAATGAAACTTGTCACCATGAAATTATGCAACAATCTCGTTCCAATCTCCCCCTGCTGAACAAACCAGTCGCCGAGTGTGTCGATTGTTTCAAATGTTCATCCCGTAACGGCTCAAATCCTGCCTGCGAGGATCCCTTCCATAATCTGAACACGACACGGGTCACTACACCCGTCCCGCCCGACCCGCTACCCAACGTCATGTACCATTCGCCCTGCCATGCTGGTAAGAAAGGCAAGGAGGGGCTGTTTCCGGCATCAACTTGTATTAAGCTCATTGGAACCATAGGTGAGTATGCAGCAAAATAAACAACCAATCCTGGCGCCTGAGGGCACTGGCCTCGTACAAATGGCAGTCATCTCAGGCGTGCTCGCTTGATCCCACTCACAGGCAAACATTCAAATTCGAGCCCTAATATTGCGGGCCATGTTGAGCAGCGCTCGCTCCTCTGAATGCCCACAGGTGACGATAGGTTTGCGAGTATCTATGTGATTTCATCGGCGTTCTCCTCTCGCCTGTCTGATACTGACGGATTACGGAGCGCAAAACAAGAGTCCTAGTAGAGGGCCTAGCTAGGAAGGGCGCTATCCTGTTGGCTCAGTCATATTTGACGGATTGGATTGAATGCGACCGCTCCAACTGACTCTAAACTCCTTTTCAAATGAACGATTCAAACTAGATACAACCGGCGAGACACTAGTCGTGCGCCATTGCGCCCTTGACTCCGGCACTTTAACGCAGGATACTGAGTTAGGTAAATATCAAGGGTAACAATATTGAGATCAGCAGCTTAAGTCGAGAAGAGAGAGGCTCAGAAATGCGAAATTGCTATTGAAACTAGAGTTACTCCTGAATTTAACAATTCCGGTCCGGCCTCTCTCTGGATTCGATTGCTGGAGTTCTCGAAACTACTATCGCTCTTTGGTCAACACTAACTTGCTCGTTACTTGAATTAGCTCGCATGTCGCATTGTGGGAAGTTCCAATTTGAAGACGATATGCTAAAAGGTAAGGGAAACAAACGGGGCATCGACCGAATTGATAGTCAGCCCAAATGCGGCTCCTCTAGTTTGCCCTCCGGCAAAAGAGTTAGACGTTGCAACTTGCTGCATCAACGCAAACCAGCTTCGGCCTCGGATGAACTTGCTAGTTATTCATGAATAAGCTCGGTCTCATCTCAATGCTTGAAACGAAATTCCTAATCCTAACTTGCATCAACTCTCAATTTCTCATCCGATGTTGATGACCGGCAACGATCGCTCGATAGGCTGTGTGCTTGCATGTCCGGATGATGCTTGCAACTCTGCCCAGCCCATGGCTGGGATGCTCGTCTCACCGCTACTTCCCCTGCTTATCACACTCAATTTGCTCCTCAGTGTTCGGTTTTGGCCCCGAGAATCGCGCTGAGGCTTCCACCTAGCCAATACATCTCGTTGTAAGAAGCCATGATGTTTTGCTTTGACATCCACTAAAGTGTATTAAGGATTGAAGGGGCAAAGTCATGGCAGAAGGGTGGACAGTTCTGAGAGCATGAACATGCAGGCGGCTCGTGTTAGAGGACTCCCAGGCTCTTCGTCCAAAGCACCTTTGAGCCCCTCTTATCCTAGCTGAGGCGCGCTGACAAGCTTATCCAAGTATTGGCTCGTACCTGGGTTTCGACATATGGACGAATGGAACACATTGTTTTGAAGCGAGGAAGGCAAGCGAGGGATGAGATCGCGGTATATGTACACGATAACCGAAATAACAATGTGCGACCCATCGTTCGAGCGCGAAGCTGTCGCTCAATCTAATGAGAGCTGCACAAATGACTGGAGGCCAGGAGATGAATCGAGGGAAGGAGCCCTCATTAGATTCTCATGCATCGCATCATCTGAAGGTGAATGACAGTCGTACACACAAACCAACCTGCTGAAGTAAACGGTGACCTCTTTGAGTGGAGGAAACTCAGCTCAGTGGTTCAGCGCTTGAATGAAATTTGAGGTTCCCAAGGATCTTACCCATAACGAGCGTAATACTGTACACTTATTCTGAGTGTTAGCATAGACTTTTATCGGATTTGAGTCTTCCGGTTGACCCGTAGAGAGTTCGTAATAACTTGCTCAAATGGACGTGACTGAGCCTCAGCTTTTGTTCCGCTGAAGATCTGTTGGATCAGCATAAAAGTATTTACTTACAACTCAGCTTTGCCACGTCCATTTTCTCTACAAACAAGCTTGATCAAACTCTGAGTCCTAGATTCTCGACAGCCTTTGTGAGCTTAACCCTCAAGCTTTCGGTCATTTTAACTGCTCCTGTCGCATTAGGATCGTCAATCAAATTAAAAAGGTTCTCATTGATGACGTGCAACATGGGCAGGCGGAGTATTGAGTTCACCTGCTTATAATCCCGCTGCAATGCGTCCGAATCTATACTCGACATGTCCGATTGTCTGTCCGCTAATTCCGATTGCAACTTGTGTAGGTCCACGTAATCCTTGTAGGCCGCCAAGATGTTGTCTGGCGTTGGTGCCCTTAAGTTCATCACAAGATCGATTACCGAATTCAATTTTGGTGCCATGATTATCCCATCATTGAGAGGAGCGCTGGTCATGGTGGCGATTGAAAGCGCCAAAGAGAATAGGACAAATTTAAAGCCGTCGGTCAGCTTGAGTGGTGTAGACTTCGTAAGAGTGATCATTTTATTTCAGTTAAGAAGCTGTCTCGTTATATTTTACTACCTGTTTGAGGACAAAATTGCAGCAAGAAAGCCGAAGGTGAAAACCTTAGGCATATATTTGCTATGACTCCACAAACATAGTTCACTTGTTTTTTGATTTGCTATTTTTGGGTTCAAAGCGATGCATTCGCGACACGATCCCACTTCGACAGTCTGACGTATCCGCACAACTTGGGTTCCCAGAAAACAGGGGACGTCCACGAATCGAGACTGAACTCATGGTTAGCAAGAGTCAACCTCTAAAATAAAACAGAACTCATCTACAGTAACTAGTCACTGATAGCTTCTGGTGGGAAGCACTACGCCGAGCTCTGGACTGCACAGACTCGACTCGAGGGAGCTACGATTGGTGAAAGCTCAGATGCCAAGTCCATGTTGGACTGGCCAGCATCATTTTCGGAAATCTGAGGCACATGTTTGATTGGATTGACCCATCAGGAGCTAAGCACCGAGAGATTATTGCCTGTGAGAGGTTGGACTTACTCGAAGCCCGAGAATCAGTTCGAGCAGCTGACAAAATTGCGTCAGCATCCTCGATTTCAATCCACTCGGTGAGCTCTCAGAGGGTCTGGAATAGGAATATTAGTCTGAATTTCGACCGCCCCCTCCCTTTAGCACAAGGAAGGGGATCGCCATGAGTCAGGTCAGTTCGAGCTGGTCTCAGAGGTGTCCTCAGATTAAATCATTCGATGTTCCAAGATTCGAGCCACCTTGAAGGCAGAATGGACCGATGGGCAAGAGATTTGATGTTCAATTTAATGGACTTATGCTGAGAGGCTTATCTGAATTAGAGAAGTTCGGCCGCCATCGGGTGGAGACCATTAGACCCTAGAGCGATGTTTATTCATTTCAAGGCTTATGGGTTTCATATTCCGTATGTTCTTTCAATGTATCCATTCATAGTTGTAGTTGCTTAAACGTGAATCAACTACGTAGAATCAGATTCCAAATCAACGGTGATCGGTGAATCTGGCGCTGTTTGAGCGGCACTATAAAGCATTTGCCGGGTCGTGTCCACCAGATACAGATTCTAACGGCAACCTATCCTAAATTAGAGCAGCACTCTCATATAAATTGACAATTTCGACGATCGTATGAACATCGAATACGAGCACAGTTCCGGAATGACCATCTTCGAAAGGTAACCATGATCCTCCATGAATAATGAACACTCTCTGCCTTCGTTGGCCTCAAGAACGTACACGAAAAGGGCTCCTAGAAGGCTGTGTTGCAACTCTGAATCGAGTCCGAGAAGCCAAGAACAGATACATCAAAAATGAGGACCGTTAAGGTGCGGGGAAAGCGATCGCTTCCTCTCATTTCAGCAATAAAACTGACTACGATAGTTATTCCCGGTGGTGGCCTTCTTTGAAAAAGGCCAGCGTCTTGATTAGATTCATTGGTTGCCGTTTATTTGCTTCTTGGCACTGGTTTGCACATATCACTTAAATTTCCTCAGATCTATCCTCTTCAATCAACATTTGTGTATCCTTATCAGTTTCCACAGAGGATGGATCCAGAGATACTGAACGGAATTGGCTAACATCCTTAGAGTTTGACTTGAGAGATGAAGTTATGGAGGGCGAAATGGAGGTCATGAGGGAGCTACCCTCGTGACTCTTGCCAGACATCTTAACATCATTTGCGTCGCTACTGTCTAATGCATCATACATTGGATTGCTGAAGTCAGTCGAAGCCTTTGGAGCACCGCCTTGATTGAATCCTCTATCACGATTGCCACTGTCTTGTAGTAAAATGTCGTCGCTGTCTAAGCTAGCCATGAATGGAGGAGCAGTGAATTCAACATTTGATCCATTTCGGAAAAGAACACTTTGGCTGGACTTAAATTCGCGTTTCTTGAAGAATACGTAGCCAGCAGCAAAGATAAAAGCGGCGCAGATCAGCATCACGAACAGGATTGATTCGAATAGTGACTCTCCGCTTGAGAATACAGGTCTTCGTCGGACATAATCCTCGCAGTCAGATCCCTCGTAGTCTTCAGGGCAACGACAAACAATCTTACTTGGACTTTGATTGCTCTCAACGCAAATGCCGCCATTTCGGCACTTGCAAGTTATTGGCTGAGCTTTTGATTGTTCCAGGGGCGATTGGCAGTGGCCACTCTCTGATTGTAGAGCCCCATCAGGACAGATGCATCTGTGGCCCAGGGGTATCAGAACGCATAGATGGCTACAGTTTGAATCATCACAGAAGTTTGTAAGTCCCTTGTTGTATTTCTTCTCGTGGAACAATTTGACATCGTTCGTGTGCTCTAAACTGCGCTTGACCAGCACCTTCACTCCGTGAGCGAACTTGTCTTGCCGGTAAATCTCGTTTGTATCACGCGTCACCCAGTATAGATGATCTTCAAAAATGTCAATGCTGAATGGGTGCAGAACGCCCTCATGGAGGACCGTGTATCGATCTGATCCATCTGGGGTGGATGTTTCGATGGTGTTCAATTTGGTGTCGCACCAATAGATTCTATGGTTGTTTTCAAAGTCGATGGTCAAGCCGGAGGGATAACCCAACTTTTCGTTAACTATAATCCGCCGTTTGGTACCGTCCATCCAAGCCTTCTCGATTTTAGGTGAAGAACCAGCTTCAGTCCAGAACATGTGGCCAAGCTCGGGATCGACAGCGAGCGAAGTTGGCCTCTCAAGCCCGACAGGAACGACAGTACGCCTGTACCTTCCATCAAGTTTGGAAACATATATCTTGCCCTTTGGTCTGGGCATATTGTTTTGATTGACATCGATCCAGTACAGATTTCTCGCCACCCAATCAACAGCAATATCAACGGGCGATGATAGGCTCTTCAAGTTCAGATTTTGCGGAAAACCATTTCCGTGACTAGAATCACTTATATCGGGGATGACCGCGCGTTTTATGGCCCGCTCGTGGGAGTCACTCCAGTAAATGATTGATTCAACTGGATCAAAGTCGATGGCTTGAATGCGACTTTCGCCGCTAATCAGCGAGGATTGATGATGCTCTCCAACGTCAACCGCTCTTACCTCTGGCCCATTTGCATACAATATGTACGGCGTTCCCCCTGTGGCAGCGCATCGATCATCATAGAGGGTAAAACCTGGTTTACATTCGCAATGATGAGAGCCGAGATCGTTTACACAAATTTGGGAACAATTATTCAGCCGCAACGAGGAGCACTCGTTGATATCTGCGCAAGTTCGAGATGCATCGGCGGGCACTTGATAGCCACGAGGGCATACGCAGATATATCCGCCACCGGTGATGCTTTGGCAAGTATGCGAGCAGTTCCCTATTTGCATTGGCGGGTTACACACTCCCACATTGCAACCGCGTTCATCAGACATATCATCGCAGTCTTGTACGTTGTTGCAAACCCTATCGAGCGACAGACACTTATCGTGATCGCATTTGAATTGATCCCCAGAGCATTTGAGTGGAGTATGCTTGCAGATTGTTTTGTTGTTTTCGTCGCTTCCGTCTCCGCAGTTGTCTTCTCCGTTGCACAGTTGCCATCTTGGAATGCAACGCCTATTAGCGCAAAGGAACTTCCTCACCGAGTCGCACTCATGAGTCTGACACAAAGAGGGCTCCTCATCACTTGTGTCAGATCCATCCACGGCGCAGTCCTGTTCGCCGTCGCAAACAAAATCTTGTCTCAAGCAAACCGTGTTGTTGCATTGAAATTGTGACTGGGGACAGTAGCGTCCATCTGGAAATCTGGGCTTACAATTGGCTTCGTCGCTTGCATCGTCACAGTCTCGGTTGCCGTCGCATACAAGCTTCTCGGATACGCAATGGCCAGACCGACACTTGAACTGACCTGACTTACATTCGTAAACTAAACAGTCCTTCTCGTCACTACGCTCGATATCACCACAATCGTTGTCATTATCACAGCGCCAAGATTTCTGAATGCACTTTTTGTTGGCACATTGGAACTCGCTTTCGGAACACTCACGGTAAAGATCGGTACACATGGCTGGATCTTCATCGGAGCCATCGCTGCAGTCCATGTCGAAGTCGCATCTCCATCTGAGTGGAATACATTTACCATTCTTGCACTTGAAATCGCCGGACTCTTGACATTTGGGACATAATTCAGGGTGCGACTCATCTGAACTCAAGCCACCATCTTTTGCATCATGGCAATCGTCATTTTCGTTACAGAACAACCAACTTGGAATGCACCTATAATTGTTAGGGGATGGACACTTCAACCAACCTGTTGTACAGTTTTGGAGTCGGCAAATGTGGGCTGGCTCGTCGGTTGATTGAGTCTCATCGGGACCGTCGTGACAGTCATTGTCACCATCGCACATCCATAATTTCGGTATACACTTCCCGTGAGCGCATCTAAACTGGGTCTGTGGGTCGCACTCTTTCTGGTGGCATATGGTCTTGTCCTCATCGCTGCCATCGGAACAGTCATTGTCAGAATCGCAAACCCACGAGTCAGGAATACAACGGCCAGTTGTCTTGCACCGGAAGGAGTGCTCGCCACAAGGCGTGTCACAGAAGCCCTCGTCATCTCGGTTCGGACAATCGGGGATTCCGTCGCATATGCGAACTCGAGAGATACAAGAAGTACTATTTTTACACTGATACATTCCTGGCTTGCAACTAAAAGGCGGACAATTCTGTTCGTCGCTTTTGTCTGCACAATCTGGCTCAGAATCGCATTTCCAGTAATTTGGTATGCATTTCTCGTCTGGTTTGCCGCATCTATGGTGACCCGCTGTACAGTTTGCTGCGCAAGTTTTGTTGTTTGCCTCCAAAACAAAATTGTTGGGACACGCACACCTGTAATCAGTCGCACCCGGTTTTATCAAGCAAAGGTGAGAACATCCTCCATTGTTTGAGCCGCAAGGGTTGTGATACGGCAGCTGATGTAGTGGGTGGTAGACGTGGACGTCGTATGGCCTATGAGATGTGTTACGCAACACTCTAAGATTTTCGCCAGTCAACTTATTGGCACTCATCAAAGCTTTCTTGTTCCAATCGGTCCAATACATCGTGTCATCAAACACCGATAGTGCAAACACATGGGGCACCTGGGAACCAGATAAGACCACCTGCCGCCGCTTACCATCATAATCTGCGTGCTCTATACGATCCAAGTGCGCATCTGCCCAGTAGATCTTATCGCTGAAGTAGTCAATGGTGAGCGCGTTAGGCCAAACAAGTTTGTCCTCATACAGCACTATCCGTTTGAAATCGCTACCGTCCATTCCTATTCGAGCAATGAAAGCTTGATGACTCCAGTCGGTGAAAAACAGGTATCCAATACCTGGATGCACAGCCAGAGCTCGAGGATCATAAACCCTCTGACCGAGTATTGTTTTCCTATGTCTGCCATCTAATTCGGCCACATCGAGATGCTTGCTTGTTCGATCAATCCAGTAAAGTTTCTTGCCAACCCAGTCCACCGCCAAACCTTCCAGACCATGAGCGTCATGCCGAACAATCGTCTCCTCGCCAGTTCCGTTCATGAATGTTCGATGTATCGTTTTGTTGCCCACATCTGCATAGTAGAGCCGATTCTCAGAGTAGTCGTAGTCGAGTGCTACTACGTTCTTAAGCTCCATCTTGATGAGATTGTAAACCGTGCCATCAGTGCTCATATTTCTAAGGTAGTACCGATTACTGAAAATTAGCCAGGGAGTAATGGAATGATCTCTCCTTTTGCAAGTCCTTTCGTTGAGCTCTCGCTCATAGTAGGTCTCGTCACATTTGCAAAAGTGACGCCCAGGTGCATTGATACAATGTTGGCTACAGTTTCCGTTTCTTTCACTGCACTCGTCGATATCTTGACATGCCTTGCCATCTTTCATCAAACGATAACCGGCATTGCACTCGCAATGGAATCCAATCAACGTATTGATGCATTTGTGCTCACACTGATTGAGCTCGGGGCTAGCGCACTCATCAACATTGCAATGGGGCGACTCATCAGATTGGTCATCGCAATCGATCTGCTTGTTGCATACGCGTTCGTATGGTATGCATTGTGAATTCTTACACTTGAACTGACCTTCGGGACAAACGCTAGCTTCCGTTTTACACTCTGGAGCATTCTCATCGGCCCCATCAGCTCCACAATCGTTTTCGCCGTCGCACATGTAAATCTTTCGTATGCACTTGTTGTTGGGGCACTTGAATTCGGTTGTAGTGTTGCAGGCTCTGAACTCGCACTTAATATGCTCATCAGATCCATCGCTGCAATCCAGATCAAAGTCGCATTCCCAATTTTTGTTGATACACTTGCCGTTCTTGCATTGAAACTGACCAGGCTCGCAAGGCTCTAGAGGGGGGCAGTTGAATAGAGTGCTGTTTTCGTCTGCTCCTGAAGCACAATCTGCATCCTTATCGCAAACCCACTTCTTTGGTATGCATTGAGCTCTACCCCAAACTCGGTTTTCAGGGCAGTAGAACTCAAGCTCAGGGTCGCATTTCCTCGTGTCACATTGGTGCCGGCTATCCTCATCAGAATTATCTAAGCAATCGTTGTCGCCATCACAAATGTAGGCTCTTGGGATGCAGTTGCCATTGTCACAGGTAAATAGGTCGCCAAAGCAGGTCTTTGTTTCATTCTTGCATGTTGCCTCCGGCTCGTCGGCCCCATCGCCACAATCATTGTCTCCATCACAGAACCACTGACCAGGAATGCACCTATTGCTTGGACACTTAAAACTGTTCGGGGGACACTTCTTCGCCGCGCACAGTACAGGGTCCTCGTCGGCCGAGGTTCCGTTTGGGCCGGCAAATCCGCAGTCGTTGTCGGAGTCGCATAGCCAAAAGTCTTCTACACATATGTTGGTGTGCGTACATTTGAATAGATTTGGTCCACAAGTCTTGTTATTTGGACAAATGTCGTGATTCTCATCACTGGTTCGGTTGTCCTTACAGTCGTTGATACCATTGCATACTTGTGATTGCGGGATGCACTTTTGGTTAGCGCATGTAAACTCCCCTTTAGCACATGGCGGATATTGGCAGTCTTCTTCATCCGAAGCATCACCGTTACCGCAGTCTGGGTCGTGATCGCACCGCCAATTCTTCGGGATACATCTCCCAGTTCGACATCGGAACTCGTTTACATTGCACTGATGAATTTTGCAAAATGCTGGATCTTCGTCGGCACTTATGTTGGTTGGCTTTTGGTTTTGTGGAACTGCCGATGGCGGTGTCAAGCCACAGTCTCCATCGCCATCACAAACCCAAAACCGTGGCAAGCATTTACCGGATGGGCACGCAAACTTGTTTTCATCACAAGTGACGTTCTCAGGAACACACATTTTACCCTCATTGGCCACTTTGAAACCAAATTCACACCTACACTCGGCTCTATCGTCAGGACCTGGATGGCAAGAATGAGCGCAGCCCCCGTTGTTTATAGAGCATGGGGATTTGCCACAAAACTGCTTTTGTGATGTAAATATATGTATGTCTCGAGGTGATTCGTCCAATCGTTTCACTATCTCTACCATATTCGAGCCGGTGTTCTTCTCGGCACGATAGACCCCATGAAGCTGTAAGTCAGTCCAATAGATATAGTTGCCGTGGACTGAAAGTGCGAATGGATATATTGTTGCAGATATGAGCACTTGCCGATTGCTTCCACTCATGTCACTTCGCTCAATCTTCTCCCTACTGGCATCTGTCCAGTACAACTTCTTATCCAGATAGTCAATAGCTAAACCTGATGGCTGAGTGAGCGAGGAGTTGATTATTGGTGTCTTCTGATCTCCTGCCATGGTTACTCTAAAAATGCGTCCCGAGTTACCGAGCCTACCCCAATCAGTGTAGTATAGATATCCTGCGCAGGGATCTAAAACCAAGGCCCTGGGTCTATCCACATGAACAATATCTACTATTTGTGAGCCGTCTAGATTCATGGCATATATACTCTTGTTTGAGGAGTCAGTCCAATAGATCTTCTTGGAGACCCAATCGTAGGCTATGCCCTCTGGATTGATACCTTGCTTTAGGATTATCGTTGGCTTACCATCTATGGCACTCTTTGGAGATGTAGAATCGATTTCAATCTGCGCAATCATTGGCTCAGGTCTTATTTGACTGAATAGTATCCGTTTGTTCTCATAGTCATAGTCGAGACCAACAACGTTCGATAGATTGACATGAGGTGAAAATGGGGAAGCATGCGACTTGTCTAGACTAAAACTTCTGATTTCTCGTCTAGTGGTGATCAACAGGTATTCCTCGGGTTGAATGCAAGTTCGCCCATCATTATCTAATTTACCTATTGCACATTCGCACCTCTCTCGATCCTCGCCTGGCATAGCGAAACATAACTGATCGCATCTATTGCGGCTGTCGCTGGACGAATTCTTTGAGCACGGTGAAGAGCCAAGCGGCTGATTTCGGAAGTCGTACATCACAATGTCGCGAAGTTTTTCTATATCTGATTTGATTGGTGTAGGCGCCACCTTGGATTTCTCGGCTTTGTTGAATTTTGAGCCCTTAAAAACCATCCTCATGTTTCTATCTACCCAGAACAGGTCATCTCCGAGGATGGCCAAACCATAAACACTCGGAAGTCCTCGCCAAATTGTTGATATCTGGCCTGTGGTGTCGATCCGCATAATGGCGTCACCAACAGAATCACACCAGTAAACATCGTGGTTACTAACATCTACCACAAGATCTCTAGGGGTAAATAACCCAGTTGAGACGATGGCCTTCTTATCAGATGCATCCAAATTAGCACGCCAGATTCTTGGGAACTGACCCGAGTCGATCCAATACAGGTGTCTACTGAGCGGATCTACAGCCAACTCCCTTGGTGCCTCTGTACTGGTCTTGTATATGACAAGTCGATTGCTTCCGTCCAGGGACGACACCTCCATGAATGTCTCGTGCGGAAATTGATTGGTAAAGTATAGATTCTGAGCAATCCAATCGATACATAATCCACGAATGCCACTTCCGCCAATACCGTCTGAGATTATATGTTTCTTGTCTGACCCATCTGGTCTCATGCGGAAAATGCCGTTCGATGGGGAACCTTGATTGAATTCTATCCAGTATATATGGTTTTTGCCCACATGGACATCAGCGTGAAGAATGTTGCGACCGTTACCCGCCAGAGGTTGCATTGCTTCAGCGTGATCCTCTAGGCTGAATCCTTGCATTCTTGAGAGTGAGGCAACGATAGCAAACGATTTGTAGGTGGAGCATTCAGTATCTGAGCCGGGGCTTAGCTTCGATCCTGCCCCACAGATACACCTTCTACCTCTGTTCTCGATAGGTATGCATATGTGGGAGCAACCGCCATTGGATTGCTGACATGGATGAGTCTCGCCTTGTTTAAATCGCTTCCCGAATAGCTTCATGTTGGACAAGTTTGGAGAGTTTTCGTCAAGGTTGATGATGCTGCTTGATGGATCTAATTCCTCACCGTCTTCGGGGATGTTTACTCTCACAACTCTTTCGTAGATTGGGTCAAGGTAGAAAAGCTTGTTATTGTAGACAGATAGACCCAATGGACGACCAACCTGCCAATTTGCTACTATCAATTTTGGCTCGAAATTCCCGTTATAATCTATTGAGTATATCTCTCCATTGCTCGATCCTACTAAGCTATAGTATAATCTTTGACTTTGAAGATCGATAGTGAGAGACTCAAGAGTGTCGTCTTTGAATTTGTCATAAATGGTGGTTGAGTTTGTGCCGTCCATGTTGGCCTTAGCTAGCTTCTTCGAGACTCCATAACCACCGTCATCGAGCCAGTACATCTTGCCGTTGTTCGGATCTAGTACGATTGCTTTTGGTCGAGCAACTCCTTTAGGGGTACCATCATTGTCTAAGATTGTTCTCCTGTGATTCTTATCTGAATTGACTTTAATCACAACGATACTAGATACTCGGTGGGTGCCAAGAAATAAATTTCGTCCTAGCCAATCGAATGCAACACAATATGGAGCTCCCTGAATTCCGTCAGGTAAAAACTTGCTCGAGTTTCCATGTCGCAGACTAACTCGATTCAGCGATGAGTTGAATTGGGTGTAAGGAGTGAACCTATCCTCTGTAAAAGGTGTTGCTGGAGGTCCGCTTTCAAATAATCCTTTTTCGTTGGGAGATTCGCGCATCTTAATCCAGTAGACCATATCTTCCCGCTTATCGTAATCAAAGTCAAACCCATTATCTATGCCTATAATAGGGGTAAAGTGGTTCATAGATTTAAATGGTGCAGGTCGGATACTGAGATCAATGAGTTGGGTCTGCTTCATGACCATCAAAAATGGCTGATCAACTTGTACACACTCGATTTCACGACTTGAAACATAACCGGGTCTGCACTTACAGGTGTAATTGGCAGGAGTTGGCGATAACAGGCATATTTGATCACAACGATTGTTCTGGCACGGGTTCGGATAAATGGGTTGTAGAACTGGATGATTTGCGTGAATACCTAGAGGGTGGGAAACTAAATGAGAAACAACTGTCTGATTGCCGCCTCTAAATTTTCTGGTCGACGTCACTCGATTCAGTTGCCGGTCAGTCCAATAGATAGTATCTTCGAAAATCGTTAAAGAGTGCGGGTGCAACAAGTAATGACTGTTCGCTAAAACTTGATGTCGACCAGTGCCATCGTAGTTACAAAAATCAATATAGTCTAATTTGCTATCAGCAAAGTAGATTCGCTTGTTGGGGGTATCTAAAGTTATCCCATTTGGCCAATATATCTTTGTATTGATAATTGTTTGGCGCCCAGAGCCATCAAGACCTGCTCGCTCGATACGAGGCGATTCGCCCCAATCAGTCCAGAAGAACCACCTTGCATCAGGTGCTGGGTCAATGGCTAGTCCCCTTGGTTGGCTTATTTTCTCTAGATTGACGACTACAACGCGATTGTCTCCATTCAATGTCGATACCTCAATTGTCTTCAGCCTGGAATCGACCCAATAAAGATTTCTGCCAACCCAGTCGAGAGCTAAGCCTTCGACTAGATCTAATCCACTACCAATAACAACTTGAGGGTCACTTGATCCCTTGCTAAGTCTGAAGATCTTCTTCGCCTGCATATCAGACCAGAATATTGTCATTGAGTGCATGTCAGACGCAGTGGCGACAACGTTGTCTACCTTTACAGGTATGCGCTCTAGGTTTGTAGTGTTCAGATTGGCTATCAGTATGGATCGGCGATTTGATATAATTAGATAAGGGTCATTCACAATGCTTGCCGAACCAACCTCGAGATCTTCTGCCGCAAAGGCTGTTCTGTTGATTGTCTTACAAAACGTATGATTGATGAGTTGGTAACCATCGGCACATGAACATTTAAATCCGTTCTTTGTATCTGTGCAAATTTGGCTGCATACACCCGGGGGCTCGCATTCGTTGACCCCAATACAGGTGTTGTTCGTTGGATCCATAGTCTCGCCCAAAGGACATAGACAGAGTGGCCCAAGAGGTGTTTTATGGCACTTGGTTGTGTTCGAGCCGCACTGATTGGGTCCACATTCGACTAAATCACAGCTCGGACCCTCATCAGTGCCCCCATTGCAGTCGATTTTTCCGTCGCATACTTTTTCAATTGGAATACATTTCTCAGTCGATAGAGCTCCAGATCCGGGTTTGTTAAATTTGGATAGTTTTGGTGCTGTTGATCCAGGCTTAGCCGACTTGGGGTTCGATATTGCACTTGAGGGGCACTGCCACTTACCGTGAGGACAGGAGAACGATGGTGGAGTGCATGCATGTCGCGCGTCTTCATCGCTACCATCACCACAATCATCATTACCATCGCAAATCCAGGTGAGACTATGAAGGCATTTTCCGTTGTTACACTTAAAGTGATTCGGCGGACATTGATAAAGTTCGCAAGACTGTTCATCCTCGCCGTTCGGGCAGTCTTTTGAGCCATCACACCTGAATGTTAGAGGAATACAGGTCTTGGTTGATGAGCATTGAAATTGTGACTTCAGATCTGCACAAAAGCCATCTATAGCACCAGGGCCAGGTGTGCTGAGCTGTGTCTTAGGACAGTCAGCTTCATCACTCTGATCAATACAATCAGCGATTCCGTCACATTTAAATGATTTGTGGATGCATTGTCGACGATTCTCGCATCTGAACTGGCTCTCTGAGCAAACTGTGACTGGACAATCTCTTTCATCGGCAGTAACGTTGTCAGCATCACCAGGCTGTGGGCCGCAGTCATTCTCTCCATCGCAACGCCAAGTTGCTGGAATACAAGTGTTGGTTCCTGGACAGGTAAATTGGTAATAGGCACACGTTTTCTTTTCGCACTGTTTTTCGTCGCTCCGATCGCCACAGTCATCTTCCGCATCGCAAACCCAAGCTTTAGTTATGCAACGTCCATTTCCGCATGAGAACTCAGTCGCATCACAAGTTATGTTGCGGCAGTCGAGTTCATCAGAGCCATCAGGGCAGTCGTTATCTGAATCACACTTGAACGTTGATGGAATACATCTGCCAGTTGCGCAGCGGAACTCTAACGACGTACAATTTGGACGATTGCAATCCTTCTTTGAGCCCTCTATTTTGCGTTCATCGCTACCATCGAGACAGTCATCATCTCCATCACAGACCCAAGTTTTAGGTATACAACGCTGATTATCACAGGTAAAATCCCAAGCATTCGGGCATGGATTGATTGGCGGTTCGCGCTTAGGATCTGATATGCAAGATATGTTATCTGGGGCCAGCTTTTCTCCATACGGACAGCCGCAGACAGCAGTGAGACCTGACTCGGTTGGTGTTGATTTGGCAAACTTTAAGGTTGTTAGATCAATCATGGTTGTGTTTGCAACTTTGCTTGTTGTGCTGTTTAAGGTTGGAACACTTTGTGTAGCATTTACTGTAAGTGAACTCGATATGACTATAGGAACTGCAAAACAAAACTTTTGACAGGGTGAAGCTCCCTTAGCGCAGGGATGATTCGGATGAATATGCTGGTTTTCCAGGCTATAAATTCTAATACCGTACAATCGATTACCCTCGTCTACACTCAATATTACTTTTTCGTTACTGCCAGTTTCTTTGTTCATCTTGATTACGGCATCCAAGCGCCAATCGGTCAAATAGAGCCATTCCTGGTGAATCACCAACGAAAATGGATGCTTGATCGAAGGCGTTGTGAAAGCGCGAACATCGGTTCCGTCCAATTTGGCATGTTGTATTTGGTCAAGCAAGGCATCGCACCAATACAATCTATCAGCTTGAAAATCAATGCTCAAACCATTTGGCCAACCAAGAAGTAAACCCTTGAAAATGGTTACATTTGTTCCGTCTAGATAAGCTCGGCTAATGTTTGCCGGCCTATCCCATTCGCTGTAGAATAAGAGGCCTCTGTTTGGATGGAGCACTATTGCCCTTGGTCGTTTTAAATTTGTCAGGAGAACCCTTCTTTGGGTCGTGTTTGAAACATTAATCACATTTAAGGTTCCCTTTCTACTGTCTATGTAATATAAATTCTGAGATGCCCAATCAAGCGCCAGCCCTTCGACGCCCTCATTCTGTGATGCAAGTATATTCTCTTTCCCTGTTCCATTTGGCCGTATTCTATAGATTACATCCAATATGACATCTGAATAATATATAAATTGATTACGAGTATCAAAGTCTAGGCCAACAAAGCGAGCTGACCTACTCTCAATTGGCACTATAGCATCACTGAATGTCTGATTTGGGATTAGGACTGTACCATTGTAGGCTTGGTAAGTGGAATTAACTATTGGTAGGATTGCTAAAGTTTGATTGTTCTTTCCAGTGTAGATCAACGAAGTGTAAGTATTGGCACTGTTGCTTGATGATAATGATAATGATTGTGAGCTTGGTTGGCTGACAATGGTGGTGGGTGACAAATTTACAAGTGAGGAGATTGGAGGGTAGGAATTTGAGCTTGAATTAGCTTGAGAGCTTGAGGACGATGAGTTGTACGTCAATGATGGGGTTAAGGTTCCATTATTGAGTATTATACCTCGTATATAGTTTTGTTGAGAATATATCAAGTACTCTTCAACAGGAATACAGGACCTTAGATTTTTATCTAATTGTTTGCCAATGGGACAGGCGCATCTATATGTGTAGCCGGTTGTACTCTGAGTTGGGGCGACCAAGACACACAGATACTGACAGTCGCCATTGTTTTTGAAACAAGGGTTTTGTACAAGCGAGAGTTGCTGATTAGTGGGCAATTGTAGAACACTTGTTGAGTTATTTGATGTTTCAGGAGTTTTGCTTTCTAAAAGTGATGCGATCTTTTCTGTGCTAAAAGTTGCCTTGTCAGCTAAAAAGCCACTGAGATTGGGCGATAGTAACGCCGTCAGGAGGAGAAAGATTAATGCTTTCATGTTCTGGTTAGATGGCGGTCAGTTTCAATAAAAGGATGGTGACGAAGATACTTGGGAATACCATATCATACAATACAATTATTAAAATATTGGCTCTTAAAGGTGGCTTGCAAATCTAATTTACAAAACATTTTTCTAATTTGAAGATGAACTCAGGTGAAAACTACAGCCACCGCACTTGAACGGCTGCCGCTGCTTCTACTGATGGCGCCTTCGTCTCTGTTTATGCCACCACTGTTTCTCCTCCCAGAGCCGATGCCGCCTCTCCTCCTGGTGCTGCGAAAAATTCAACTAGGCAAAGTTGCCGTAATGAACAGGAGAAACAAGTCTGCAGTTAAGAAAGGGGGTTAAGTGCACGCTTTTGACTGCAGTGAAGATTAGAATATCAGTTTGTGGGTCTGTCCTCTCGTCTGTCTCGCGAGCAACCTGTTTGGCCAAAGCCCGGCTCTGCAAACAACAAGTGTTCGTTCAGGTTCCAAGCTTCGCTGGCCGCGCGAGCACCGCAGCTCCTTCGTCCGCTCGGTGCCCAAGTCAAGTTGTGAGCGTATATACACTGCCGCCCCACCGCCGCCGCCGCCGCCTCCATGGCTGCTCATCCTGCCCTCTGAACCGCCGCCGCCTCGGCCCCTCCAAAGCGGTCTCTCCCCGGTGAACGCCCCTGAGCGCGCAAGGCCACACCCATGGGCGAGCGACGCCAAGTCTAGCCAGCAAGTTCGATCAGAATGAGCATCTCGCTTATTCAACGGTTCCACCGGGCTCTTGCTGGGAACAGGTAGATTGGACGTACTTTTATGCGACCTCTCTCTCTTTCTCTCTCCTCCCTCCCTCCACTCTTGCATCCACAAAACAACTCTCGCGTTTATCTACCAAAAAGGTCCAACTTCCTCCCTTGCCCCTCTCGCTATCCCCGCCGCTGCCGCCGCCGCTTCCTCCTGGCTGGCTAGCTAGCGGACTAGCTCGGCCAAGCGAGCATCCTTTGATCTGCATCGTGGAGGCTGCAAATCGACCAACTGCGCTCTCTCGCGCGTTCATTGGTTTGAGCGCAAAAGCTTGCTCTAGCCGCCCTTTCGAACGGTTGAAGTGGCACCTTGGTGAGAATGGTTACCACTACTGGAGCTCATTTATAGGATCCTCGAGCTCATTGCCAGCTCCATGGGCTCGAGCGAGCCAATTCGATTCGCGGGATTCACTTTTGGCGAGAGCTTTTGGAGAAGTGAGCAAACTCCTGCCATCACTGGCCACTGAAACCTTTGAACCAAGTGGCCGTGCCGCTATCACACTACAGTTGTTGCAAACTAACAATCGGAACTAGTTAGCGAGCCAGTGGAAGGGAAACAGTGTTGTCGACAACTCGCCATGTTGTAACAACAATCAACAATCAAAAGGAATCCCAGCAGAGCAACGTTTAAACCCGTTCCGACGGCCACCGCGGATGCAGTGGGCTGGAAAGAGGCTTAAACAAATATCGCCGCTGTCAGAGGTTTTAGATTGTTCAGTTCATTCAATCCGTGACGCATATTCGTTGTTGCATAAGTCTGCAACAAGCCTCCCTCGCAAGCAAACAAAGGCTCGGGCAACAGCCGGCCCCTTTCAAAGGTGCGCCAAGCAGACGTGACGAGCGCCTTGTTTTGAAATCAAAACAAGAATCATGCAAGCCAGTTGGGATGCCCGAGGCCCAATTGTCGTCCAAATCAGCCCGATAGTTTTCTGAAATATGGTATCCAATTCGAGTATAGAAACGAGGTTTAGAATAAACAAAAGTTCTGTCCTTTCCAAGACTCAACACTGGCGAAAGTGCTGCCCGAGGATCATGGCGAGATGGATAGAGCACCGGCCACGCCTCCAAGCGGGAGCTATGCTTGAACTTACGAGAGTGGAGTGCGGGACACAAGCAGTGGCTGCGCGAAGCTCGCGCGTTCGCCGCGAGTCATGCATCCAGCTTGGATTGCGCATGTGCCGCTCGTCGCTTGGCCACCAAGCGGCCAAGGCGGCGACAACAACCGCTGCTACTGTCATGTTCAGGTTTTGGCTTTGATCAAGGCGCCTGCGTCCAGGCGAACTGTCTGAGTTTGGGGCTGAATGTTCGAAAAAGGTTAGTCTGGGCCGAGGCCAATACTTCAGATCAGCCTGACTTTCCTCCACCAACCAGAGCTTGAGCAGTGAATAGATTGTCACATATATTATTATGGTCCCGCACTTAGTTGGCACCTCTGTTGACTGGGCCTCACCTCTTACTCATATAAGTGTCCAACGAGCGACACGCATGGAGGGATTCTAGCTGCCTCGTTCCATTGGCCCCATTTGCTACGCTTAGGGAGCTAAGTCTCGACAACAGAAGAGAGGTAGTTAGAAGTGTCAGTTTACGCGTCCAAGTCGAGATGAACCATTAGACTGACTATTGTTTGCTCGAAAGGGGGTTCAAGCAACTCTTTCTCTGTTGGTGCGAGCAAAACTCTCATGTAGATGGACCCCAAAACAGGGAAGCTCGCATCCTTATTACCAGCCAAGAATGAACCCTCCAAAAAATGCTCGTTTAGTTCCGCCATATATTTATTGATAATTTTTGAATTCATATTAAAACACTGCGCTTGCGAACAACGGTTCAGTTATCCACCGGAAACGTCCCAATACGACTCCATCGACGAACAAATTCTCGGCGAATCGTTTTGGTCAATCTCGAACCAATCTAATACTGAAACTCATCTATCATCACTGCAAACTCCGCCCCTAGGTCCATCCATAAATAAGCTTTATAATTTTGCAAACACTATTGATGGGGAGGATTGGAGAAATGTCGAACAGATTGAAAGATATTCTGGTGCAAGTATTGAGCCCGTTCTATCCAGTGGCCATTACGTTCAAAGTCCAGCAAGTGAATTATTCTCCCCAATATTGAATTTTCAACAAATTGAACCTGTTCTTTCAACTGCAAGTAGTTCAAAGTATCATCCTCTCTCCAATAGTTTACCTCAAAAGCAGTTAAAGCAGAACTCAGCCGAAACGAAGGATGCGTTCGACTCCATCGAGAATGGCAGTGGCGGTGGTTGGGAGAACTTGCCCTTCGATGATACGACACGCATTTTGGAAGAAGCTGCCACTCTAGCCGAGTACAGCTCAATACAGCCAACACCCTCGTTTTCGTCTGATTTTGAACAACTTGAAACCGCCTCTATCGGCCATCAGTCCAACAGAGCACCAGTACTCATGAAAAGACTGCCTAAGCTTGCTCTTACTGCCGGTCAAGTTTGGAGCTATTTTATTCCATACGACACGTTCTCCGATGAGGATGGCAATCTTAGAAACCTCAAAACTACTGTGTTTATCAAAGACAAAGACCACAATGAAACTGCCAATAGAGGACTAGACTCCAACTCAAGCATAAACAGTAGCCAATATTTTTCCTGGTTGCAGTACGATCGAAACACCCAGTTGTTGTATGGGTTGCCAACTGAAAACGATTCCGGTCGGCACGGATTGGTGCTCGTGGTTAGCGATAGGTATGGTGCAACAAGCTCAGAAGATATTGAGATCATTGTACGGCAACATCCGTCTGTTCGTGCCTTCGCCCATGAATTCATTATCAATAATGTTGAATGGGATATGGGAAGATTTCCCTCGATGGTGGATGCCTTGGGCGAGTTCATGAAACGAATCAGCTCCCGTATCTACTCCGAGCGACCGTTTGAGCATCTTATAATACACCATTACGTCGTCAGCAATCAGACCCTCAATTCGAGTGATTCGATCAAAGGTTCGGGTTCACATCATAATTCGAGCACCCCAACCTATACAAACCCTTTCTTTACCATATCCTGGTCGAACGGTTCCTTCCCAATTCACCCATGTAATCTTACGCAAGTGGAGAGGTTAGCTAAGCCATTGGTTGACCTTGAGAATGCTGATTGGTCGTTGGAAAAAAGTGAAAGGTTACAACTTATGCCCTCTCAAAATCTCATCGCTGCCTTGCAGCCTGAGTTCAGACCTCAAAGTGTTAAAATCAACCTTCGAGGCAGTTGTGAAAGCTCTGACAAACTCAAGGAAGAGAGTATACCCTCCTCAGATGGCGCTGATTCTGGGCCAAAACTACGAGTGAAGATTGGTAAACTCACTTGGATGCTCGGCGAACCCATAGAATTCCGTATTCCGAGTGAAACCTTCTATGCAGATGAAGGAACTCTAGATACAAGAGATCTACAACTTAGCCTGCATACAATCGATGGACTAATTTTTGACAAAGATCCAAAATACAGCTTCTTAGAATTTGATCAAGAGAGTCAAATTCTTTACGGATTGCCTTTCAAGCTAGAGGATCATGCTGGGCAGAGAGAAATTCAGCTTACAGCCAGACATCCAAAGAGCGGATCAAAAGCACGAGAGGTCTTCATCATCGATATCGAGGCTCCTGATTTGACAACTGTGAATAATAGAGCTTTCAAGATGTCGCTTTATATGGTTCCTCGCACGAATGAGTTTGGTCCACGTGATAGAGTATTCTTGAGTCACAAAGTAGTTGGTGCCTTAAGAACCGGAATTACATCATTTCATCACACTCGAGATAATCCTGAGCTAGTCGTCATGAATATCCAAAAATTTTCCCTCAGTCCTTTTTCTAGAGTACAGCCTGATGCGCCTTCCCTGAATGGGAAGTCGACAGATTCCACTGGCAGTAATGAACCTTATTTTAGCAGAGATAACTTCGCCCAAGGTCAGGCGAACTCATTCTACAGGTACACCTGGACCAATGAAACCATCGGTTATCAGGGAAATTGTCCGGTTGAGGTTATAAGGGAGAACATTCTAAGGGCTTTAGAGCAAACAATGTTGGAGCTTAAGTCTACAGATGCACCCATCTCCGATGACAGTTCCAAGAACGACTCCATTAGATTTTATGATAGACTACGTGCTCATTTCCTACCCGAATCGGATCTTATACATCTCAGGTTTGAGCCCCTAGGTGCTTGCGTTTCCGCATTGGAGCTTCACGATGTTGGAAACAGTGATATAGCGGATCAGACTGATAGATTCGGGGATTCCTTGGACTCTGTACAGGAAGTCTCTACCCTTGGCACAGTCGTTACAACCTTGGCCTCACAACAGGAAGTTGAACCAAACAATGACGAGTACTGGTCCATTGTCGTACTGATTGTATTAGTCGTTGCCTTGATTTTTGTTGTTGTAGTATTCTTTATGGGTATGCATACCTACAAAATGAACCAGGATAAGAGGTTCGAACTTCAAGTCAGATTAGCGCAGGCGAGACAGAATTCCATGTACCTTTCGAGCATTTTGTTAGCAAATCAGAATGTTCCAAACGGATTGCTGACTCAAGTTCGTCCATCTGATAGCCAGAAAACTGCTCCTACACCTCTCGATGCCGACAGAGAATCCCGAAAACCACTAATCCTTGACACGGAGAAACAGATGATTGGTGGAAAACATCTATATCCGTTGGATATGAAACCAACATCTGTCCAACTAAGTGGCCAGACTGTACAAACTACTCCTCTGCGACCAAATACTACATTCACTCTCGATTCAATTGCAAATGTTTGGCATCATCCTTCGACGTTGAACCTCAACCAGAGCCCTTCTTTCATGCTCTATCCTAGCAACGACGAGAGAAAACGAAGCGTGACCTTAAATCGGCGGCCAAACAATTCGTCACGGGGACTAGGGTCAAATCAGATGCTTCCAAGTAGTTTGAATCATTCACAGTCCATAATGTCAGTTGTACACCAAACAAAAGCACCTAACCAAGTACATCACATACCAATCTTATACTCAAATTCATCGGTTCCCGTGGAGCGAATAGACGGATCTAGCTTGTACAGCTCAGCCTCAAGCCAGCTTAGGAGCCATATGAGACCTACTCCATTTCAGCTTGCAAACGGTCTTGCCCAAGGTTTCAACCCGCCAATTATGGCAAGTGGTAATTTGATCGTTGACTATAACTCTCCGATCAAAGCTCAAACGCAGAGAACGATGGACGCCAACGGTTTAGTTAATGTTGCACCACGTAACAAGTTCCGGTCCCCGTCTTACTCGCCATCTTCATCCATAACAAATCAGTCCGTAATAACAAACCCGAATTTTGCCCCACCTCACTGAAATCTACTCTATGATAAAATGATCTCAGATAAAGATTTTGTCTATGACGACCCTTTGCAAAGGCACCTGTACTGCCCTACTAGTAGTAACTTACTACTGTCTCTTTGAGGTGTTTGGTTATTTAGACGGAATAAGCAGGCATGCTCTGTTGTTAAAATCTGCGATACAACAGGTTTTGCTCGTCGGCGAAAAGTCGATATCATAGTGAAGAGGTGTTTGGTCCATTTTTAGTGAACCGATGTCAACGAGCTCATCTAACGAATACTTCGATGGCGCCTGTGAGTGTTTCTCTGATTGAGATCTAAAATCGTCCATCGAGAAAGAGAACGAGCCGGCGTACATTGCCGCGAGGTAAACCTGCATACTGGAATTGGGAATGGCACAAATCTTGACGCGCCAGATGCCACCTCCTTTGACTGCAATTGTGCTCCTGTGACAAACCTCAGGCTTAGAACCCAAATCCTGACCCAACTCGATGTGATAAATCTTGATAGTCTCATCGTATGATCCAACCAGAACTTCTACCAAATCCTGATCACCGAAACGTTTGATACCGACCGTAGAGATGCAAGTTACTCCAGCGTGGAAATCTCTTCTCAAGTTAGAGTATAGCAGAGCCAGGGAATCATCGTTTTTGAGCTCATAGATGCTCCACGAAGAGTCTTCTGCGGCGACCATGATTATTTCTCTTCCAGAAGTGAGTATTAGAGATCTTAGTTGCCATATTGAGTCCCCTCGTGTCACTGTTTCTCTCGAAACTTTCCCATCATTTATGATTGACACGAACCCTTCAGCATCACCAACAAGGATTTTGCTCAATGGACGGTAAGGACATGGCACTACAGGTGGTTGTGTTGATTTCGGATCTGATAGGTCACTGGTGTCTGCAATGCTGCCTTCGAATAGCCGGACTTGATCGCTCGATTTGTGTATAAAGTCAACACAAGTCAACATTGAAGAACCTTCTATATTCACAAGGTGCTGGAGACGAATCTCGATAGCGCTATCAATCGATAATTTATAAACCCCCAACTTCCCATTGGAGTGGGCTGTATAGATGAGGTAGCTCATCTCTCTTTGGACGAAAGTGCAGTTCGCGTCGAACACTCCGCCACCTTGGTGACAATCGAATCCATACTCGATAATCGGCCCATAGGCGCCATTCTCTCGAATAAGTATAAACTTACCAGCCCTATTGTTGACATCCTCCAGCCTCTTTCTCACTTGACAGTCGTTCAGATAAGGATAGCACTTGGATTTTGCCTCATCAATGGAGGTAAAGAGTTCGTACGTCCCAACAAGAAACCTGTCGACCTCTGACAGGTAGTGAACGACACACGGTTTTTGATCCAATGGCAAAATTTCTACTCGAACAACCATCTATCGTAGCGGGTCTAATGATTTTGCTACAACCAAAGTGTTTCACATCGTTCCCGGTTCCAGGCTCCCTCTGACTGGGAAGCATAAATGCTATCATGTGACAATATAAAACTTAGAACTTTCCGAGTCGGGCGATTCGAGTAAGACAGGAATTGGACGAGGGTGCACGCTGCGCCTTTCACATGATATTTATTTCAGCAGTGAGTTTAGATACCCGCACAGAAGGCCAAAGAAAGCTCACGTGTTGTTTCTCTCAACTTCATCTTTGACACACATGTGGAGTTCGTTCCAAGTGACAATGTATCTAGTATGGAATTTACCTCATTATTCTGAACCTCTCACCATAGAACTAGTCTAAAAACGGCAAGACTGATAATGCAACTCACGAACGAAGCTGCTAGAATTGCCAAAGATCAATCTCGCGTGGAGCCGAAGACTCAACTAGGAAATCATCGGCTTTCATTAACATGCGTTTGTCTTAGTTCGAATGGTCTCTATGCATTCACAGGTTCTAAGGATGGTTCGATTGTCAAGTGGTGTCTGCAAACAAGAAAAATCGTCGCTAAAGTCAATGCCGTATCAAGTAGAGAGGCAGAGCAAAATGAGGAGGTTTCCAAAAGCCATCACACCAAGCACATTAATTGTATCACCATCTCGTCCGACGACAAATTTCTCGTCTCTGGTGGCTGGGACAAACAAATCCGTGTCTGGTCTCCTGATAATCTCAGCTGGGTGCATACATTTTCCAAACATAGACAGGAGGTCACAGCTTTGGCATTCCGCGATGGCCACCATCTGTTATATAGTGGCTCCGCAGACAACTCAGTGATGCTATGGACACTGGAGGACGACGATAATCGGTGCTTTGTAGAGGCACTGTTTGGACACGAATCAACCGTTACTAGTATGGATGTACTTAAAAAGGAAAGGGTTCTAACTGCTGGTGGCCGGGATCAAACAATCAGAATTTGGAAGATAGTCGAGCAGGCACAGACCGTATATGAAAGCAAACACGAGTCAGTCGATGTGGTGAGATATGTTGACGATAAAACATTTGTAAGTGGTGGAGAAGATGGGTCTATATCAGTATGGACGACGATGAAGAGAACTCCCGTGGTCACCATTGATAATGCTCATAGGCTTAGCCCGAACGCAATCGAAGGGCTGAACTTTGATCAAGTGCCGAAGTTGGCCTGGATTTCGTCTCTGGCTACTTTCTCTACAGCGATAAAGTCCTCAAAATCAACCAAGAGAGTCAAACTTGATGATGCGGTTGAAGGATTTACAAACGAGTTTGATGGTGACCAAGGAAGTGATTCTGATGGTGCTGATTCCGATAGGGGGGTTGTTGGAAAATCTAGCATGAAGAAGGTTCCTGTCGCTATGATAGCGTCGGGTTCATGCAATTCAGAGATCAAACTCTGGAAGCTAATAAAGGCCGGAAGTGATTACGAACTAAAGTTCCAACAATTGTTCGAATGCCCTGGTTTCATCAACGACCTTGAGTTCACACCCGACGGCAAAAGACTGATCGCAGCCTGTGGGCAAGAACACAAGTATGGAAGGTGGTGGAAATTGAGGGGTTCAAAGAATTGTATACGGATATTCGATGTAAATTAAAGTTTATGATTCGATCTTGTATCTGTTCTTGGCTTCTTGGACCGAGTTCTGTTGAAAAAAGTGACCTCTGTTTGAAGTAAATTCTTCTCATAGTGTCATTGGGCTAAAATATAGATCATCGCTAGTATATGTCGCCGGTTGGTCTCACGATTCTCGTTGAGCCAGAGGAATAATGAAGGTTAATCATTTACGCCCCGGACTGGCAAGATGTCAGGCGGGAACCTCCTCGGAACGAAAAAAGTGTGTCCGCCAGGGCTCGAACCTGGGACCTTCTGTGTGTTAGACAGATGTGATGAACCAACTACACTACGGACACAGGATATTTTGCTGTGGCGTAAAGCCAATCCAATTAGTGGGTCGTGACTTGTGACGAGTTTAACTCGTACATATCTCGATTTGCATTCTCGATTTTTGCATTCTTGAAACCAAAAACTCTTTGGTTCGATTTTGGGTGACACTAGATGATTGAGAAACCAGAGTTTGTCGACCTCCGTCCATACTCCTGCGGGCAAGATGAAACAAATACTATGCGAGCAGTTGTGAGGTTCTCTGCATCCCCAGCGTTCACATGGTCATCATAGGCTTGTAGTACATTCTGATAGACGAAGGGCTTCTACTACCCTTCAGAAATCCATCATCTTCTATCCTGCCAAGTTTCTTTTTATTGGCACTTCGATGAACTATAGCACCTTTGAGTCGGCAAACTTTCGGATCAGTCATAAGCAAAGCTAACCATGGACTCGGAAAATAATATTGCCGGAAAATCGCGGCTATCAACAGGGGCCGAACTCGAGAGCAAGCAACCTCTCACTAGCGAACAGAAGATGGAACGGATAATCGATTGCCTCAAGAGCACCAATCTCAAGGATACCGAGACCACAGATAGAGCTTTCAACAATCTGATCGTGCTAGCGCGTGATAGCTCGCCCCAGGTGGTATTCTCACACCCTGATTGTCTAAGTATAATTCGCGAGACTCTCGACAAGAACAAAGCCGAAGAGACTGGCACCCAGATAGTCATCTCTTGTTTTAGGCTCTTGGGTGAACTGTCCAAGATGAGCGTTCAACGGACTAAACTTATCCTCCAGAATCTTCCTATTGATTACATAACCGACGTAATTTGCTACAGCAAGGACAATGAACTAATGACCTCCTATCAGTACTTAGTACAAACAATGATCAACACACTATCTGGCGTCCAAGAGATGTTGATCAAAATGAAAAATCAAGCCAAGTTGGACAAAGAGCGCACTCTAACTGTAGCTGAATCGATAGGAAATCGAGCCTCGAAGAAAGTTGATGATGAGATGGTCAGAGCGAACGAATCAATCCTATTTGAAATATTGGTGCGCCTGATTCGCCGCTCCTCATCATACATAATCTCGGCAACATCTCGCGACTGCTTGCTGGCTCTCGTGATGAGTAATATCGATTATCAGGGTCTAAACTTTGGTGTCCAACTTGTCAAAGAGGGTTGCCTTCAGAACTTGCTGGACATAGCATCTGAGGTTGACGATTTGAAGAATCCAAGCAGTATGGAGATAACATCCATGACACACTCATTGGTGGCTGCCGTCCTGGATAGAATGTACTCTTGCCACGATCATGACCAATCGCGAGAGGTCTTCCGAGAGAACGTCCAACAGTACGTCAACAAAAGACTACACAATCCTGACATGGAGGACAAAGTTCGAGCAGCAAAAGTTTTCACGGTTCTACTGGCTGGGCCAGCCGAAATAGGAAACTCATGTATTGGTCGCACTGGAATGATTGAAATGATTCTTGCCATGGCGAGTAGTGAGGATTACGCTCAGCAAAAATCAGCCTTAGATGCTATTATTGCAGCCGCCTCAAAGAAAGATAAATGCACAGCTATCGCCAACCTAGGTGAGAAAGTGCTCAATGAGCTTCGTGAGTCTAAAAACGAGGAAATCAGACTACGTGCTCTAGTTGGATTGTCAAAAGTGGGCTCAGTAGGAAGTACCGATGCCTCGATTAGACCCTTCTCGCGCGACGCTAACCCTTCTTTTGCACGCGATTGTCGAGCCATTATAAGTCGCCCTACTCCTGAGTTCAAACTTAAGCAGTATGCCATTGAAGCTCTCGCTTATCTAAGCTTTGATGGTGACGTTAAGGAGGAGCTTGTCGACGATATGCCAGCACTCAATGTACTTTATGAAACAATGACCCTCGATACCAGCTCGCCGGTAGTCTACTCAGTTCTAAACATATTTGTTAACCTAACTAATAGTTACGATAAGCAGGAGCACTCACCTGAGTTACTGGAGTTGGCGAAATTCGCTCAACAGCACATACCAGAAGAACACCCAAAGGATAAGAGGGATGTGCTCGAGAAACGTTTGGAGAAATTGGCCCAGAGCGAGTTGGTTCCTACACTCGTTCAACTATCTAAAACCGAATCTAAAGCATCAAAGGAACTTATTTCACGAATCATGAACGCTCTATGCGAAATTGAGCACATTCGCGGCCGTTTAGTTCAACAAGGAGCTGTGAAGCTTTTGATGACCATATCGCAGTCTGATTCGAAGCCAACGGAAAAGTATAGCCTGCTTGCCTCGCACGCGTTAGCTAGACTCGGCATCACAATCAATCCCGAGTTGGTGTATCCAGGCCAGAGGTTGATCGCCGTTATAAAACCCCTCAAGAGACTCTTGAAACCGGAATGCACTGCCTTACAAAATTTCGAGGGTTTGTTGGCGCTAACAAACGTAGCTCAGGCTAGTGAGAACGCGAGAGCTCACATACTTCATGACAACGGGTTCTCCTTAATAGAGGCCCTCATGTTCGAGGATCACGAGATGATCAGGCGTGCCGCCGTACAATGTGTGGTTAACCTGATACGCGAGCCACAATTGGTGTCGTTATACGAGGCCGAAAACGATCGAGTCAAATACCTAGTCATATTGTGCCAAGAGGAAGATCTCGAAACAGTGAAAGCAGCCTCAGGCGCCTTAGCAATGTTGTGCCAAATATCAGAGAAGGCTTGCGAGAGGGTCTTTAGTGCGAAGCAATGGTTCGAAATTTTGATCTTGTTGCTCTCAAATGAGAACGTTGAATTAGTACATCGAGCAGCTGTGATCATCCACTCCCTTGTTCGTTGCAAGAATCCTCATTTTGCTGAACGAGTGTTCGAGTCAAAACTTTTCGAGGTGCTTGTTGCACTAACTTTACCTCAGGTTAGCCATATACCTGAGGCGATAAAAGCTCTTGCAAGCGCCACACTGAAGCTTGGCAAGCAGCGTAATCTGATCAAGGACGCTGGTGCAATTAGTCATATCGATGTCGATAACAGTGACAGTGATTGAAAATGGGTCGAAAAGTTTGAATCTACCTCTTTGGTTAGCTATAACTCACAACAGCTCAATTGATGGTTGCTCTGGCACAAAATGCGGGCCACTAGAACCTCATTATAACTTGTCCACTTGAGAATTCTATCCATCAATGATTAAGGCTCCCTGTAACTCGCACCTAACTCTGTCCCCCACTGACAATAAGCCGAGTATAAAACAACTGAGACCCTCATCATACAGCTTAAAATACTCTTGAATGTCAAGCGTTTATTAATCTTGGGTATCTTCACTTCTGAACTCAGCTGAAGCTAGACTGTTCATATGCGTTGTGAACAAAAAGGATCACGGTTCAAGGAATGAGATTGAGAATTCATAGTTTCACGGTTTAAGTGCTCTTTGGCTTTTCGGCCGTCTCAGATGCGCGCTTCTTCAAGACGATGTAATTTGATGAACCTGACAAGCTGGAGCCGGTCGAGTAACCAACACTCGATGGCGCAACTCCAACTGTTTGGTAGCCAGCTGAGCTTGGAACGCCAACAGTTTGGTAGTTTCTGTAAGTTCCTGTGTTCGCAGTTGCTGGTACAGAGGCGGAGCGACCAACAATTCCGCTAGAGGAGACCCCAAAGACGGTTGGCTGTGCTCCATTCAAGCTTCTGTAGTAGCTTGATGGGAGGTGGTTGTTGTAGGATCCGTAGGCTCCAGGTTGATTATAGCCGCCGTAGACTCCCGCCTGGTTGTAGCCATAGCCATAGCCGTAACCATATGGGCTGTTTCCTGCGCCGTAGTATCCGTAACGATTGTCCATGCCATATCCGTAACCTGGATAGTATCCATATCCGTAACCATTGTATGACGGTTGTTGGACATAGGAGTAACCAGCACTCTGTGGAGCGACAGCTTGTTGAGTAGCAACACGCTGTGGTTGGTAGACTAGCTGCTCGTTGTTCGGTGGTGAGGCTAGAACCTCGACATCAGCTGAGTTCTCTGACTTTGTTCCAACCTCATTGGTTTGCACCTTTGCGCGGAATCCACCCTCGTCGGCGATGTACTCTACGCGACGTTGACGGCCATCGACATCAACTAGTGAACGGATATCCGCTTATTAGTTTATCATGCCGTTTTGAACCAATTAGAGGCAATCTTATCAAACTATACCTACCGATGTTGTAAAAGCCAGTAACCCTTCCGTTTGGGTCACGTTGCTCAGCTGCTGAATGGGTGTCAGTTTGGTATCCGTATGAATATGGTTCCGGGGCGGCATTTTCGCCTGCTGCACCGTTCTGGGCGCGAGCTCCAACGATAGCCAGGGCAACAAGAACAAGGACCTGCGTTTGCATACAAGAATCGTACGTTAGTAATTTGCACTTTCTATCACTTGCCTCCTTGAACTATGGCTCAACTTCTCTAGGGAAACTCACCTTATACATGACTGAAGTTCGGACTTGCTTCGTGTATCAATGAGAACGAACTATCACTTGTTGGGTGATCGGATTGAATGAGCTCGAATATGGTGTCTGCCCGACACATTTATACGATTCGTGCGACCATCTCAAGCCCAGTTTGCTCCTATACACTCTAAAGAGGAGTCAAGAAACTCTCTAAGAATGTAGCCAGACCATTCTATCGGCTTTGAGCTCGTGCGCGCAATCTCATGCCAACGAACGACGTGTCCTGAAGGTACGGAGGCAATGCGGTCGCATCCGGCTAGGCAGCTTCGAGATCCTCAGGAGGTTGTAAAGCATGCGCTGAAAACCAGTCTTGGTCTATGTGGCCAAGCCATCTTATCATACTAGATGAGAGCGTTGGATCTAGAGACAATCAAGTTTGCGATACTAATGTGGTCGACTGGTTGCAATCTAACCCTGGTGTCTCCAAGAAAGAGTGCTCAGAATCATATAGACACATGTGCTTGGTTGAGAGTGGAAGGATTGAAGGCTCCTCGTTTAGTTTGCACAAGTCCACGCTTAGGTGCTCGCTGGGAGATGAGCTGAGCCAAAAAAGGGTCTCAAATCGAGAGTTCAGTGCGATATGTCCCGAACGAGCTCACTCATCCTATCAAGGTACATTGTAGAGGAGGGTCTCTTTTTTGATTCCCCTTAACTTGAGGGATTATGAAAGTGCTGCCAATTGAATTAGCAGCAAGGATCGTCTCTTCAGCATTCAAGACTTCCTTCAGTGACAACTCCGATTGGAGAGCTGCCTCTGTTTGGCAAAAACTTTTACTCTGTTTGGCGAACCATCAAGATTCCTGTGAGCCCAGAAAGATGGGATACCTTACTGGGGTATATAATTTTCGTTGAACTCATACACGAGCCAGGTACGATAAGCTTGCTTAGCCGTGTGCGCGTATCTAATTGAATGTATTCTAACCGGCAATAGCTCATTATCGCTGTTGATGACGACGTTACAAACTCGTAAACCTCGTTTGCTTGTCTGAGTGAAATTGTCAGGTTTTGTTCGAATTGATATGTTCACAGTGGCCTTGGACAAAATATAGCTCCTGCGGCCGAGCGATTCTTGGCACAAGCTGGAGTTTGATTTACGACTTACACTGGGATTCGAAGCTAAGCCTACAAGCGAACATTCGGACGGGATGCAGTGGTAGAACTAAACTTGTCTCCATGAACAATTCCACAAGAGAATTGATACAACCTGCCATTACGTGGACAACTCTTGCCGCTGAATTGATACATTGGATTTTGTACCCAACTCATGAAATCCTCTGCCTTTCTCTACGCCCGAAACCTGATTGGTCTATACTGATAGTGGTAGACGAGCTCATTGAATCGAATGCATGGTCATCATGATAGGAGGTTAATAAACATTCTGATCGAACCTGATCAGACCCATCAAAGTACGAATCATGCGTGCATCAGGATTTTCGATGATGTTTGCACCACCTTGAAATCGCTTCCGCCCATGAGAGGAAATCTTGAGTAAAACTCACCAAAGCTCTATAGCTGCCACCTGCTCTGCACAGCGCTATTTATTTTAGCATTGGAGCTTCTCCAATGCGCGTAGCAGGTGGTCCAAGATTTGCAACAGCTTAGCCGGCTACTGAGGTCGGCAATATAAGTATCGATTACTCAGGTTGTGCAAGATCTTGGGACAACAGGTTGTTTGGTGCTGATACGAGAAAGCTTTGCCTATAGATAGCTCAATTTTCAATTACTCTCCCCACCTACGTGAATTCTATACTGACGACATAATGACTAGAATATCTCGTGTAATTCAACGAGAACATACATTAGAAAAGGAGCCTCATAGAGAGCCAGGGTGTGGAGTATCTTATGCGGTGTTTCTGCTTTTCGATCAACCCGGATCGCTAGAGTATAACTCTGGCGGGACAAGTTGTGGAGCTGCCTGGAACTATCGTCCACGGCCTCAAGTGATGTATGATTCTTAACTTGAGACTGATGTTCGATCGCGCGCAGAGGGCACCCCCCCCCCCCCAAGACCTCTCAATAAGTGATAGTAGTTATCCAAATTTCTGATGGCATTGTAGATGATGAAAAACTTTTCTTCCGAGATTCGTGTCCAATATCAAACTATCGGTTATCCTCGTGGAACATTGGATCCCAGCTCGATATGTATCTACTCTAGGTTTCTCGGGTCAGGTTCGATTCTCTTACGGACAAAATTTTCATTCGTTGGGTGGTTCAGTCCCCCTCTGATGTCTTTTGTTTTTTAGTCAACTATTGCTCATCCACGAAGAACACATGTTATTTTTCGCAAGTGATCAATTCGGCTCGAGAAAGAGTATTATTTATT
>Ga0209372_1000051_pt1 | contig 91033 bp, 57 predicted proteins | sample AgamicAtPe_FD_187170 | JGI IMG/M metagenome (GOLD analysis project Ga0209372, IMG submission 187170) | Agave microbial communities from Guanajuato, Mexico - At.P.e (SPAdes) (version 2) | ecosystem: Host-associated > Plants > Phyllosphere > Phylloplane/Leaf | place: Guanajuato, Mexico | collected... | reverse complement strand
CATTGGGCACAAACGAAGCATCTCATATGCCAAAACTCATCAGTCCCGGTACGAGCCATTTCCTCGTTATCTGCGAACGGCTCGTTACATCTAGCGCAATACGCTACATGTGGTCTCAAATTCAATTTTGACATTTTGTAGACAACAAGTTGAGGCCAATGATGAGATCAATTAGTTACCCTCACGCTAATTAGTGGCTGAGATCTTGCAAATTTATTCAGAGCCAATCATCCTCGCCGCTGCATCTTCTTGATGGATTTACGCTGTTTAATTTGGTGTGTTCTGTGCTCTGACGCCCTACACCATGAGAACCATGGGTGTGGTTTTAGAGTGAATCTAAAATATTATTCCTGCTTAGGTACTCCCTGGAATCCATAGAGATGTCAGCCAATGGCTCTTCATTTGGCGGTTCATTCGAGTAACGGGAGCTGGTCACACCGCGCGAACCTGACGTGTTGCTGAAACGGTCCGCCTGTTGTTGTTCGATAAAAATTTTCAAGAAGGATTCGAGCTGTTCAGAAATAACGTGTAATTGCTCGTCCAGCCGTTTGACCCCTTCAATTAAACACTGGTCAGTGCAAGGTGAGGTGGGTGTAGTTCGGCTTGGAATCTGGGGTTGGGGTGTTATTAGTCTCTCAGGAACATCATGTTTCGGGGCCAAAGTTGGTTTAGGAAATGGGATCAAATTGGAGCGTTGAACGGCGGGTTTCACTGTTGCGTCAATTATTTTTGCTGTTCCATTGGCGCGCCGTGGTATCTCCGGTAGGCCAGGCAACTTGACGATGCGAGGCCTTGGCCGTCTGGTATCCATCAGCTCAATTTTGTTCCTTTTTCTGTAGACAGACAAGTCTTGACAATTTTGCGGCAAAAATTAACCAGATGTGGGTTGCGAATTATCACGGACAACAAACGCATGCGCGCCTCTTTGAAATTGCTCGCGCGAAGCTCGTGGCACAGGACCGCATTTTCAGGTCATATGAGAATCATATCTCGATATACCCATTGCATAGTGTACTGATTCAGGCCATATTGGTATCTATCAAGATTATGTCGGCTCCGATTCGCGACTCGATGTAAAGAGGAACATCCACCACGGACTGTGATCACCTATATCATTATCGAAACCTATCTTATATGACATCATCTTTATTGTCGGACTTACTCTTTGGACAGGGTTGTATTACAGAGCATCTACGCAACTAAATTGTCAAAATAATGAGCAGGGCTGAGACCTGTGACCTAACGACGATACCACCCGGCATTTTCTCAGACGAGTGGTCAAAGTTGAATCTCTACAATGATAAGCAAAGGTTCCTAGATAGTTGTCTCCAGCGGCGATATGTCAAACAAAAACGTATTTCGGATGATTTGTTCCATGAGTGGTTCCACAGGTCGAATGCTGAGCTAGTCAAAGAGATCCAAAACTTTGTGGAGTCGAGGGATAGAGTTAATTATCTGATCAAAAATTATCATATGAATGTCGTCCATGCGGCAGCTGTCAATTTAGGGATGCAAAACAGTGATCACCTTCACACGATCGATATGATCGAAGACGAGCTCAGCAACAGGTGCGAGAATTTAACTATAATCCGCATTGATCCGAGCATAACGAAAAGGCAAAATTTGTTAGATGTACTTCAGGAAGGTTGTGACCAGAAACGTCTGCTTGTAATGGTTGAACAGACTGACACATTGAGTCAAACTTTGATAGTGTATCTCGTTAACTTCTTGCATGGACTGTTAAGTTCAGGGAAAACTCGACAGGTTGCCGTCCTATTCTTCATGTCCTGTAGCCTGAATTATCTGAATCTCACCAGCCCTGATACAACGCGTCGTCTTGGACCGATAACAACAATTGTCAAACAGTCAAGTGATATGGTTCTTGATGTAAGAAGGATATTGCTCGATACAAAGGATATTACGTTCAGACTCGGGCCGAGATTGATTGATGCCATCTACGAAAATTTTATTGAAAGGGATGCGTCCATCATGAATCTAAAATACTTGTATCAGTATTCCCTGTTTCAACATTATAGCCAAAAGGCTTCCCTCTTGACGCACCCAAAAGCCGATTTACTAAAAATAATCCAATCACATCCACAACTGATTCCTTATATAAGAAATCTAAATTCTGTAAAATCTAATTCTAATTCTATCGAAATCGACTGGAACAATAACAACGATGTGGTTGATTACTGCGAACGCTGTGTTAGGGTCCTAACACAGTACCATGAGTTTATTTGGTCACAGCTCTATTACTACCTTGATCTCCTCATAGACGAAACTGGCAACTCCTTCCCAACTGATCTTGGAGATATCCACCTGGAGCTGAGCAGGTATATCGACTTGGGAGAATCAGTCAGGTTCATCGACGCTATATTCAAGCTCCGCTCTTTTCCGATTGATAGAATACTAAAGCGGATCGAGAGAGGTCTCGAAAGGTCAAATGGATCAACTCGAAAAGTCAAAGGTCGGAAGGACGTTCGTTCGATTTTGGCCAAGTTCAAAAATAAGTTTGACAACAATAGCGACTGTCAGGAGATGGTCACTGATTTCACCAATGAGTTGCGCGAGCACTCACAGTTACTAGAAAATCCTCTAAAAATGCCCCTGAGTGAAGCAATCTACTACAACGACACCTCATCTTTGAAAGCCAGACTTCTACCTTCAACAAGGTTCGACGCTTCTCGTAGTTATGCGGATTGCTCTTCGGACTTTGGTATACTGTATGGATTGATTCAGGCTGGTGCTGAGGAGATGAATGCATGTGACCTATTCGAAGATTTCCGTCAGGCACTTGGTGAGCATCAGAAACAAATCAAGCGACTGAAAGCAGAACAAGAAGTCTCCAAGGCTCCCGCAAGAGCCACTCGATCCTCGGACATAGCAGCGAAACCAGCACGCGATCCGGAAGTTGAAGAAATCTCGGACGTCGGTTTGCAGAAGGCGGTATTCATAGATCTCTTAAACTGTATGAGCCATCAAGGTATTATCAAGATCGATGGGAGAGAAAGTAAGAAGGGAGTAGTTAGAAAGATTGCCTGGTTGGGCTGAACCACCTGTTGCTCCCTGCTTTGTTGTCAATACACAGCTTGGATTATACTTGTTCTCACCCGTTCAAATCCAGCTCGGGAGGTCAAGAGCAAATGCATCAAACCAGTTTTTTTCATAATCGAATTGTCTGTTCTTGGCCTCTCGAACTGGTACTCATGGCCAAAACAAATAAATGCCTCTCAGTTGCGTTCTTACCAAACTATTTCCGAAACTGTTCACTCTTTTTTTAGAGGTGTCGGCATCTTTATTGTAGATATTACATATCGGTCCTCACAATGTCGGTCCCTGTTACAGCAGGCGCCAAGGTTATATCAACCTCTCTTAACCTTTTTATTCATTTTACCCAATATCTCCGTCTCTAAGCCACACCTCTTGGGCGGAGGGAACTGCATCGACTCTGGAAGGTAACATTTCAGATTGTTCTCGACAACCGATTTACATCTCGTGTAGTATTTTGAGTGTAGTTGAGGTTTAAGAGGGGATTCTTTCAGAGCGAAGTTTTGTGTCTTGCTCATGACCAAACCTAAAGCTAGATCACAAGCGCAATAAATTCTATAGTTTATCAACTGAGCACTAGCACTGAGAGGCCCCTCATCCTCAGGAGCAGTCGCTTTGTCGACGCATGTCTTTATACTTTCGAAAGTCTTCTTGAAGAAGGTAAAAGAGTAGTTTTCGTTCTTGAAAACCATAGGTTCCATAATGAACCAAAGGCAATCTGTGAATGGAAGAGAACGAGTGAGTCACAGGCTGATATTGAATTGGCCATAGTTGACGAGTACATTGAAGAAACTTACCTTTCACTATCTCAAGCTGACCCACATCATCATACCTCGTATAAAATGGCATATGGGCGAGCAAGTGGATCACAAACGGCATTGTGCAATCAGGATGAAGAAGCTGTAGATACGCGTTGTTCGTCTTAATGAGCTCTCTTCTCTTGGTGAGATTGTTCAGTAAGTAAGTCCTAGAAAAAGGGACCGGATGCTGTTAGAAGTTTCGCCATTTATGGGAATGATGATCAAGAGCTCGAATACTTACTGTAGTTTTTTATGAAATGGTAGCTCCGATGAGAAATATCCACCGAGCGAGAAGATAGCTAAGAATTCTAAACCTAGTTCCAAACTTATAAGTTTCTTATGCAATTTAAGGGAAAATTTTTCTCTCACAAACTCTTGTGGGTCAATCAAAGCTGTTGCCAATATGTGCAATTGTTGAGGTGTTATGAGAGTAGATACTGCAGCAGGAGCTCTCTTGAGATTGAGGTTATCGTTTCTGCTCTCCCCATGATCGCCATCAACATTGTTCTTAGACGATTTTTCTGTTGTTATACTGTCATTTGCAGCGATTCGGAGCATTGCGTTAGCTGCTGCCAGACGAAGATGGGCTTTTTCAGTAGTTGTGCCGGCTAACTCTTTCTCATTGAGATCACCACCATTCTGGATAATTGTTTTGCATAATTGGAGTGTGTTTTGAGCTGTCTTGACATACTTAGCATATAGTTCAGGCTTTTCCGGCATCGTCAACCAGTTGAGTTTCATACCCTGTACCCAACGAACAATTAACTTCACTCCTTCAATTTTGCATTTGACCTCTTCGCTGCATCTGTCGAGAGATTGATCGAAATCGAAATTTTCACTGGATAGTGAGGCCTCCGAACGCTCTTGTGCTTGAATCTCTATGTCGCTTCTGGTGTCCTTCATAATCAAACCTTGAACAACAAACTTATTGATTATCGACTTGAGGACGGCAGGATACTTGTTCTGTCCTCCACAGGTCGCGATCATACCCAAAGCCACAAGATGGGTCCTGAAGTGACTACTCTCTAATGTCAGCCCGGCATCTTTAATGGAATCTAATATCTGCCCGAATATCTTGTCTTTCTCTTGCTCGCTCGTTATCACTGAGTTCAGACACTGAATGGCGTACTTAGCTTGCTTTGGCGATGATGCTGTAAGGATACAACTATCTATGATCCTAGGTATAACATCTGGTGGCTGAGCCCAAAACGGTAGGGAGTTGGCGGTACTATTTCTGTTAGGTTTCGAGAATGGACGACCTCCTATAGCTGCAAGTATCTGTAGAACAAGCTCAGCAATTTTATGGTTTGAATGCTCGAGCCAGAGAAATGGCAATAGGTAGCTATTGTACGGCTCTTTGCCGTGGAAGAGAGTCGGGAACACATTTGCAAAACTTAATATCAGTTCAAGTCCTCTTCTAGAGGAACTGGCGATCCCCATCCTCGAGTCAAGTTCTCCATCGCCTAATAATGAGTCCGATACGAAATTGAACAATAAGAGTATGCCATCGTGGTCAATCATGATTGGTGCAACACGCTCCATGAGATTCTTGATGATCATGTAGAATGAATTGGTCTGGACAGGATAACCTAAAGATCTTAAGATCTCTCGCGCACTTTGCTCAATGATTGCGCTAGATGGGGGCGGTACAAAAGCGCCGTTCTCGTCATAAGACGTCGGGTTTGCGGAACTTACGATGAGCTCTAGGTGATCTCTTAGGGTTGTGTTGCCATCAAGGTTCTCAATCAATTTCATTATATACTCTTCGGTTTTGACCGGTTCGAGTAAGCTCCTTGAACATATTTGAACCTTCTGCTTCAACATGGCGTCTTTTGCAGCCCCGGATGGCTCTTTCATGACTTCAAGGATATCGCACACCTGTCGTCGTACTATTTGCTGTTGTCGTAGCATTTCATTAAAAGCACGCGCAGCGTGGGCATCAATCGTCACATAAAACGTGTAGAGAACTCGAACACGCTCCTCTAGGGGTAATGAACAGGGTATGAGGCAGGTATGGACAATTCGCTCGACCAAGAGCTTGTCTTCTAGGCTGGTCTGATAGTAGTTGTGAAGACACTTGTTTTTGATCCAAGTTAATTTTTTAACCGCGTTCAATCCAGACTCAGACACTGGAGGCGGGCCCTCTGGCTTGATTCCGAGCAAATATTGACGGTAAAGCTGCGCTAGACCATAAAGGGCCTCTCTGCGTATTTTGAACTTTTTGTCTAGGGTCCTTTCTTTCACGAACTCGAGTAGGTCTTCATTTATGTTGTCCATCCCTTTCCTAGCAGCACTAATGATTGCCATGACCACCTCGTGGCGGACATTTTCGTCTTGATCATGTTGCCGCTGTTTCATTTGTTCCGTGACATCTGCCTTCATTTCCGGATGATTGACGAGAAAATGCATGGAATACTGAACACACCGGATACGAACGGTAGCGCTGATGTCTCTGAAGCGACCTAGAAAGCACTTCCATAATTCAGTGTATAATTTGGCTAGATTAGAGTCTTTATCTGAGAACAATCGAGCCAGAAGCTTTGTGAACTCGCAACGCTCCTTTTCGTCGTTACTCTTGATTTTGTATTCTAATTGTGGCAAGAAATCTTGCATTGTTTCTGGAACGACCTTATTCAATTCATAGATTAAGTCGCAAATTCCACTGATGTTTTTCCTGAAATAACTAGCAGCTAGATGGTTGGAGCTAGATTTGTGTGAGTTGACGCTTGTATCTAGAGACTCCTCGCCATTCGGATTGGTTTCTGATGTCACAGCGGTCGCCAGATAATTCACCAGATAAGGTCCCAAGGTTTTGATTGATTTTTTAATGACTTCACGAGCTAGTAAGCATGCGTGCTTTGCATGGGATTTCCTGGGTTCTATAAGTTGGGTGAATATAATCTCCATCAACTCGGGTGAAGTAGCATCAGACTCCAGGATTAACGGTGTCAACATGTCAACCATGAAGTTCTTCACTTTTTCGCTATGATTTTCGTTCACGATCGAGAATATCAGAGAAAATAACTCACAGAAAATTGACTGTGATTCTTCGAGTTCTATGCATATGTTGAAGGACTTGACCCAAGCAAGATTTTCTAAAAGGTAGAAATATCTCTTGAATGTAGGATGCTTCGGGTCTTGTAGCCCTTTGAGCTGCTGAATGAAAAATCTAAAGATCTTCTTAATGAGCTCCTCATTCTGATAGGGTGCGTTCGGGGCATAAACTCTAAAGACGTCCGCGATCGAACAAGCAACCAGCAGTTTGACATCTCTTGAGCTGTGTTCCAAATAAAAGTCACTTGACAACGAAAGAGCTAGCGGTACATATTGTGAGTTGTCGTCGTCTTGACTCAACTGCTGGAAGGCCATAGAGATGTCTTTGAGCCTCCTGACAAGATCGTCCGTGGACAAATCTTCGCCAATTTCTTTACAGTTGGGAGGGTATGTCAGCTTTTCAGCTGTCTTGCTCCTAGTGGGTCGCATCTCTTTCGTTTAGTACGTAGCCTGATGTCAAGTTTTGTTGTTGGATCTTTGTTAAATATGTAGTGGAGTTTTCATGTGTGATCGAACAATTGAGGCTAGAGAGGCTACATAAAATAAAATCTGATCGCTCAGTCGATGGGGCACGAGTTCGATAATATTGAGCTTTTATAAAAGTTCGTTAGCAGCTCCGGGTTCGATTAGAGCTTGGAGGGCATGGAGCGAGTACCCTTTGTGATCGCGGACTAATGGATTTATAAAATTTTCCGAGATAATTCAATGGCCAAGGAATATCTTTTCCATAGTGTTGTTTTATCCATAGTGTTGTTTTATTTCAGCCACAATGGCGCATAATGACAGAATGCGAGAAAGCGGCGGTTGATGTATTCGCTCATCAGAACGAATGCTGTTATACTCCCTGAACGCAACTGTGCGATGGGAGTTGATCATTCCTGAGTACTCCTGAAAAACTCTTCGCATGGCATGTAAATGGCAACTAAGGTATGAATTACGTCCAACATGGATTCGTTGTTTGACACGAGTTTTACCTGTCATCAGCCTTTTAGAAAGTTCGAGCCTCTTATCAGATTCGACATAGATGGAAACCCTCAGCCACGCAAGCCGCTACAAAATGTTCCTAGCCTACCCCAGCAAGAATCTAAGGCAGCGCTGCCCGCCAAAACTTCCGAACCAAAGGAAAGGCCTATTACTAATGCAAATCAAACTAAACCGATCGAGGATTTGAAAAGAAAAGTAAGCGATATGCCGCCTTTTGGAACAGAACCTAAGAAGAAACAACAAAAACAAGGATCGATAACGGCGTTCTTTAAGAAAAAGGAACCATAACAATTTTGTACGTCACTATCCTGCTGGTGCTAGATTGAGTTCTCAAGTTTGCGTATTAAATCCTGAAGTTTCTCCAGATTCTCAAATCTTATTCCCGTCCTCGATGAATCACTGAGTATTAATTGAACACTTTTCTCTTTCGGCCCATCCAAGCGATCTCGTTCCTCTACTTTATTCGACCACTTGAGGTCACCATACCAAACACGATCTTTGAGCGTCCCGTGGTCCATGGTAACGAAATCTTTCTGATGTAGCTGAGAATTTATATGGGTCGAAATTATCACCTGTGGTCATGGGCGGTGCTCACCCTCAGCTTTTATTGGCAACACAGTGAATCGAAAAAATGATTCATGATTGAGTATGCGCTCTCGTGAGAGTGCGAGTAGTGCTTTATTTTGAACGTATTGCTTTTCCTTACAACTTAGTCTATCATTGATTGGGCAATCTGACTTTGTTTCTGAAGAACTTTATGAAACCTGTCTTGTAACTGTAGTCGGGCTGACCTCGGGGTAGTTTCGCTTCGGTATCCAGGCTTGGTGACCCGTCCTCGGGGGCGGTCGACTTTCCATCGAGCCGAAAACCTCTCGATTTGGGAGTGCCGACGGAAGGAGGCTTACTCAACTCTTCTTTTTTTGGTTCCACTGTTGGTTCGACATAACCCACTGGGGGAGCAAAATCGACATTCATATCACATTCAATGATACTCACAGCTGGGCCAGGTTTCGTCTCCAGTACACATAGTTCGTAGATACGATCATTGTAACTAATAGCTATGACGTCGCCAGTAGTTAAACAGGCGAAACTTCGTAGTTCGTTCTCGAGGACAGCTTTGGGATTGGTGATGTCTAAGAAGTCTACTGATTGAGGCTGGAATTTTGAAAAGGTTGCCACGGGCAAGGAAACTGACTCAATCTTTACGACGGCTCCCTCCTCCAGCAGCAGATTACGCATCATCCAATAGGGCATGTAACACTTGCCTTCATCAGCTACAAATTCAAGGACTCCGCAATGAGTCAGTCGGTCCTTTTGAGGATTGGTCAGCTTGAAAAGCATAGGATAGACTATATTGAGACGGGTTAGTTGGTCCAAAGCTGATGGAGGAAGAAATATTCGACCACCGCGGTCAACATTGTCGCGCCCTGTTCCTGGTAACATGGATACAGAGTAACATCTGTACTGTGTATTAAACGGCCTCGTGGGCTCGGCGAACATATTGAAGTTGAACATGGTCTAACCTGATATGTCAAGGTCCCTGCGGATCGAGAGTATGTTGCTTATTCAGGTTGTAGAAGGGACAGAGTAGTGATAAAATGAGGCTATAATGTAATCCAGTTCGTTTGTTGATAAAAAGATTTTCACTCCGCTGTGTATTCGTTTTCTTGTGCACGTTGTAGGCTGCATCCACTTATTAGTCAAACTAAACCAAAAACATAAGAAGTAGGGTATGTATTTGGATACAACCCCAGATTTACGTCGCGATTAGTATCGATGGGAGTTGAAAGGGGAAGCATCGGACATTCGCCAATCAGAATCGACAAATTTATTATGAATCGGTAGGTGATATTTGATTTCCAATATGTTTAATAATACTTCCAAGAAACGAGATGTTTGTATGCATAGCGTCTACATCAAAGGACTGTGCGGAAACTGTGGTATTAGGCTCGACCCACCGCAATCAACTTCTGTGTCCATGATACATTCAGTGCCCGAGCTCAAGGTTAGCGAGGAATATGCCCAAGAGATAGGGAAGGCCGATCAAGAGCGCTTGATACAAGAGAGGAAGTTGGTACTTCTCGTCGATTTGGACCAGACGATATTGCACACAACTCATGAAGAGGTCAAAAACGATCCAAACGTGCAATCTTTTACACTATGGCCGGGCCATCCAACTTATTACACCAAACTCAGGCCTTACCTCAAAGAATTCCTTGACAGCATGTCAAAGATATATGAGCTCCATATATTCACCTTCGGTTGCCGGAAATACGCCCATAAGATAGCCAGTATTATCGACCCAGAGCAAAAATACTTCGGTAACAGAATTCTGTCCCGTGATGAGAGTGTCGATCAATATTCAAAAAGAGGCAATCTCAATAACTTGTTCCCTTGCGGCGATGCGATGGTCTGTATTATCGACGATAGATCTGACGTTTGGAAGGATGCCGCAAACTTAATCCAGGTGAAGCCATACAGCTACTTCAAGACCTCAATCAGCGATGGAGCTTACAGAAACTCTATGGTTGAAGACGACGAATCACTGGAGAGGGATGTAGACAAACTTGAAGCTCTGCTCGGGTTCGACGATGATGGCAGCGATAAAGAGGATGCTGGCTCATCTGAGGGCGAGCATTTAACTACAGAAGATTCTCAACCAAAAGGGAGAGACTCTGATCGAGAAGATGGGCAGCCCTGTGATCTTAGCGAGGAGAATATGAGAAAGAAGACCAAGACTGGTGATAATGAGGAAATCAACAATACCGGAATCTGTGATGAGACCATACCAACAAGCGCCGGTTCGGATAGGCCAGAACAAATCGATAAGCCAGAAGACAATTGCCCTACAAGTCCACCCGAGGACCCTGATGATCACTTATTGTACCTGCCCTGTATACTCGAGCGAATCCATGATAAATGGTACATGGAGCTGGACGAGCAACGGCGATTCCTCCTGGACGGAGAAAATTACAAGCTGCCTGACATCAAGGATGTCATTAAGAGATATTTGCGGAAGAAGTTCTGATTTCGATACCTTAACAATGATTGAGATGGATTTGATTTGCCGATGATAGATAATATTCAATAAACGCGCACATTGTCGTTTCCTCGACCAAAAGATCTAACTTGTTCATCGACCTCCATAGATTGCCAGCTTAGATCGTCACGATTGAACATCCAAAGAGGGCGAATATATTGTCTCTCAAAAAGTTTTGAGATGTATTCGCTTGTCACTCTTGAACTCTTGTACTTACGCTCGCCATCTTTGATGTTTGGAACTTTTCCTGGTGCTCTAAAAACGACTGACAAGCAAAAGATGGATTCGAACCGCCAGAGGTCATAAAGACAAAAAGCTTATCCTGGTTTCTGACTTTATCTGTCATGGCGAACTCGATCGCCCCCTGAAGCCGACTCGAGTCTTTTGCTGCACCGAGAGCCATGAAGGCACAGTTCTTCTCCTAAATTCTGATTTTATGTATAGTTCGAATAGACCTTCATACTCGCGATCATTGCCGCAGTTTGCAACGGCTCTGTAAATCGCGCCCCTAAAATCTGCGGGAATGGTCTGTGAGCCATCGAGGTTGGCTCGGAATTTAGCCCTCGCTTCCTCGATTATCTTTCCGTCATTGAATGAAACCAACCTATTTATAACTAAGGCGTCTGTGTGTTTCTCGTCTGGATGCACCAACCAAGTTAGCCTCCTGAATATCTCTTCCAAAGGAGTGAAATTTGTCCTGAAGGCCCGAATCAGGTGTTTACGCTCGCGTGAGCGCATACCAATTGAGTAAAAATCTATCCGATGCGAGAAAAACACTAGCCCCTACTTGACATGTGATTAGCACATATGGTTCTCGGTCAGACTGATACCCTCGATAGTTAGATATCATCGTCCAAATAGATAACCGGGAGGAGGGTAACACAGCCTGGAAATGCATGGGCGACTAAAAGTCAAGACAACTAAAGAGCAAGAGGAAGAGCAAAGGATTCGTGACAGGGAGAAGGCGTATCATTTCCGTAATCTGTCCCAAAAATTATTCGACCTAAGACCATCCTTGAAAACTGCCAATAATCATGACGAATTCTTTAAACTCACAACCGAGCTTCTGTTGATAAGCCCCGATTTCTACACAGTTTGGAATATCAGACGAGAGGCCCTGTTAATACATTCAGAAAAGATAAATGAAGATCCAAACACTGTTTGGAAAGACGAACTTACCTTCACAATCGATTGTCTGAAGAGAAACGAGAAGTCTTATAGTGTTTGGCAGCATAGAATTTGGGTCCTCTCCAAAATGCCGAAGTCGGAGTATGAGGCTGAGATTATGCTTTGCAATTCTTTTCTGACGAAGGACGAGAGGAACTTTCACTGTTGGGACTATCGAAGTTACATAAGTGATATAGCCCAAACTGATATTGAAAGAGAGTTCGAGTTTACCACTGAGAAGATAAGGGCTAATTTCTCTAATTTCAGCGCTTGGCATAGACGTCACAAACTTTTATTAAAGGGTTTGTCGATGTCAGAGGATGAATGCCCGAAATCTTGTAATCTTAAATTAATATGGATTGACGAATACAACATGATACTCAATGCTCTGTTCACTGATCCCTCAGATCAATCACCCTGGTTATATCACAACTGGTTGATCAAAAACAACTTTGGCAATCTGACCCAAGACCAATTAAATAAGTTGGAAACATTGGCCGAACTTGAACCAGACAATAGATGGGTCAAGAAGGCACGAGAATTGTCAATCAAGTGCCTCCATAATCAAGGTAATCTCAAACAAGCTTAGACTAGTATATTCCATATCCATTGATTCTAGTTGCTGATGATGATCATTGGTCACGAGGTTGTTGTTGCTCTCGAACTAAAGATGGTTGAAATGCGCAGCTGTGTAGGCAACAATCCAGGTTACCAAAAAAGTTGCGAATGTTGTCATAAACCCCTCCTTGATGCAAGCTAAGTTATCTTCAGGCTCAAAATCGTAACCTGTCTTGTTCGCTATCGTGTAAGCTGCCAGTGAGTTCAGAATGGCGAAAGAGATAATACCTAGTAATCCGGTAACTCCTAAGAAGCCCCATATCATTCCCATAAATATAGCTATGATTTGACGTAACCAATAAACCGCATCCAACACTTCATCTTTATCTTCCCACTTGTGGTTCCTATTGAATATATTCAGCCATGAATGTTCTGCCCCGGATGCCTGCGGTTTTTGATGGCCGATTTTCTTCCCCATCTTCGATTGACTGGCTCGGGTAATTCGGATACAAATATCAAACCACCATCGGCATAGCTAGCCAATCGCATGAAAAACGTGTTCGATTGGATCAGAGCTGAAGTGGAAAAAGAGAGAGGCGGAGTGCAAGGATCGTACCAGGCGGCGCACCTGAAATCTAGAGGCAACTGGGCGATATACTCCATTCCGTATGATACTGTGGGTATCTATGAAGCTTGATAAGCTCTAGCGGAAATACGAGACTGATTTCGTTTATAAGCGATGATCGATTATATCTGTAACTGGCTTTAGCCCGTGAAGCCGAGAAAGACTGTTACCAATCTTGGAGTTTCTTGTTTTTTCAGACTAGCATTCCGGTTCTGATTATCGCTTTAACGAGGAGTCAAAAACTGTTCTGACTATCAACACAATCCCCTCAGTCTCCTATAGTGTTGGGTATCGTCACTAGAAGCATTGATTGTATCTGTTCTTCGTTCTACATTCCCTGCACTTCGAAAATAGTATTTCATCACGACTAAAATAAATGAAAGTGTTTTCCTTACTTAAAATTTGGACCTGACACTGATACAATCGCATGAATACCTTTGTATTCGTTTCTACGATCTTGAACCTTAGCATCGCTCGGATCGGAATCGGTGAATGGTTTGCCACTCATTCGCCTCATTCCCTCATTCTAACTTTAACGGTGTTCACCCTTACATCACGCCGTTGTCTGATTTACCCACAACCAGTCAATTCAGTTCCTCCTCGATCGAGGTTTTCTTTGAATTTCTCATTGAACAGAGGCCCTCTAGCTTGGTTTCTAGCTCGAATTACTATCGACAGGCTCACCTCATGACTAGGTTTCGGGGCTCGGTGGGCCAACTGTCGCTTCCGGATAGATTGAGGCAGTTGTGGAATCATATATCGACTACTTGCATACTTTTTCGGCTTGATCTACCCGTGCATTATATCAAAAGCTTCCACTCGATTTTGGATGCTAGACTATTCATTTGTGGCGTTGCTGCTATTTGCACCATAAGTTAAATGTGTAAAATCCACTATCAGACGGAATGAATTGGGCATCGACACGATGGGCTGCTGACCTATTCATTGCAGCTTTCTCCCGGCTCGTTCACTTCCACGAAACTGCGTCGGGAATCACTTCCTGACACATATAATCTACATATAAACTCCAATCACCGTGACCAAGCTGCGGATTATAGTGTAATGCTCTCACACTGCCTGTTGCTTTCACTAGCACTGATATGCAGTGAAAGCAACTTGCTGAAATTAACCTGCCACTCTTAGCTGCCATTATACGACCAAAAGCCTCTGTGGTTGGATTTCCAGTGCCTAGATGACTAATATTGGCTCTGATGAGCTCAATCCGGTGTCAGAACGAATGAATTAATGATCGATACAGCTGCTAGGCATATCAGGTTTAGGCCGAAATGAGTCAGTGTTCGTATAATAACTCACTGAATATCAATATCTCCGAAATGATGCAACGGTGTCCCCTCTAGGATGCTTAGCCAGCGAAAAGTTTCTTAGTCTCCAACCGATGCCTTGAGCACAACCGCACGTTCAAGTCAAAACATGTTCATATCACGTTCCTCCAGGAAAGACCTAGAGACTTAAGCACGAGGCTGGCTGTTGATGTTGAGTATGATTGCGATTGTCTTTGCATACTTATTGTCACTTCGTTAGGTTGTCAATGGGTTATCAGTTGATATCAGCTGATATTGAACCTTACCTTCTTTGTCTATCATGACAACCGATAACAACTTGCTATCACGGTCTAGTTATATTGGATCAGATGCATGCATCGCGGGCTGCTCGAACATCATTGGCGAAATTTGATTTTCAGTTTCGAGATTACCTTCTATTCAACAAACTTCAAACTTTCAAACTCCAAGATCCGTTCCGATCAGTCACCCTAGATAGGCCAAACTGGTGCTGATCAGCGGTAACGAACGCATTTCGACGCACACTACAGAACACACAATTCATCGTAGCGAATATTTTAATTCAACCATTTTGTTCTTGTGAATCTAGATTCTGCAATCAATCTAATTTAAATTGAACGAATGAACACGGACCTTTTCAGCCTAGTTACAACTTAGGTGAACAACTCAGGAATTAGAATCACCATTCTATAAGCGGACTCGTCGCTATCCAACCGGAGCCTCTTTCGAGGTAAACACGAATATTAGATACAATGCACTGACTTGAATACTGGATGCCCAATCTTGTATTTATTGAATCATAAACACCTTTAGCCTCATCATGGATCCAATACATGCTGGAAATAACTTAAGCAATGACCATCTCAAGTCTCTCAACCCTCAAGAGCAAATCGAATACTTTAAGCGCAAGCTCGAGGAAAGTCAGACAGAATTCCAGGAATTTCAAGAGTCGAGTAGAGAGTTGGAGCTGGAATATGAGACTCAGATACAGCAACTAGAGAAAAAGAATGCCTCCTCTTTATTACAGATTGACCAACTCCAAGAAGAAAACGACCAATTGCGCTCGCGATATAACTCATATGCAAACGACACTCAACATAAATTGAACGAGTATCAGCAACAAATCAGTGAGTTGACCTCGCTGAATGATAGACTTACGACCTACATAAGAGAGCTCGAACAAAACAATGATGATCTGGAGCGCGCTCAGAGAGCTCTGGCTGCGAGTCTTGAGGATTTTGAGGCCCAACTAAACCAACAAATAGAGCGAAATGTCCTCTTAGAAAATGAGGTTAGTGAGAAAGAGGAACTGGAGGTTATCGTTCAGAGACTTAAGGAGGAGGCTCGGGATCTACGTCACGAACTAGTTGCCAATAAAGTCGCCTCTGAGTCAACGAGAAAGAAGCAACTGATGATCGAGGATCACCTTTCAACAGCCCGGACTGACGCATCGTTGGTGCAATTGAATAGTCTTCGACAGGATTCTCTCGTTGATAGAGAGGGGCAACTTGATAAGTCGAACTCTCTTGCCAGCCCTGTACGAGCCGCAAATCATAGAACCAAGGAGTCGCCACAAATCAATAGCGATCTCAGAAATAGCTCCTCCAACGGAGATTCAAAGAATAACACTCCCCGGTTCTCATTCTCTTCACCGTTTTCATACGGTGGTAGAGCTTCCTTCTCAGTTGCCACCGACTCCAAGTCCCAACAAACCTCAGCTCCCTCATCTCCGACCTTACCTGCCATGGTGATGTCGCCTTCATCACGCGTTTCCGCGCTCAATATTGTTAACGATCTACTTAGGAAAGTCGGCGCCTTAGAGTCTAGGTTAGCATCGCCCAAAAAATCTCCATTAAGTTTGAGTAAATGAACCCATGCAACCGTGATCAATGTGACGAGTCTCTGCGAGATCAGTTGAGTAGCGATCATAGCTTATAGAGTCGCCTTTACCGGCGATCTGATGCTGCCTTGAGAACTTAGTCAGCTATTAAATAAACTAGCGCGTGATCGCTCTGGAAGTATGGTGAATTTTAGGACTTAGCATGACTCATTCAAGACCACTGTCGCTGATAGAATCCTCTTCAGCCTGTTTTATTTCGTTACTTGTCAGTTGTGCAAGAGCATTGTCGCGATTTTAACCTTTGAAGTCGATATAGTTCTTATCTGTCTCATGCACTCGGATGTTGTGCAGTCTCACATTAGGAGGGAGCAATTTCTCCATCTCCAACCAAATGTATAGGGCTATGTTCTCTGCAGTTGCAATTATACCCTTTTGTTTGAAAAAGTCAATGTCAGTATCGATACGCTTGTGGTCCAAAGGGTCAATCACTTGGACAAGAACCTTCTTCAAATCGACCAAGTTCATGGCAAAGCCGAACCTCGGATCTATCTCGCCAACGACACAAGCTTCAATCTTGTAGTTGTGGCCATGGCTGCTTGGATGATTGCATTTACCAAAGTGAAGCCGATTGTCCTCATCGCTTAGGTCTGGGTTGTGAAGTCTGTGGGCAGCACAGAATGATTGTATGTGGGTCAAGTAAGTTTTCGCCGGCATGTTTGTCGCTCTTCTGAGAAGTTTGAATATTCAAATAGATTTTCTGGAGGTGCGAGGAGTTCTATCGATTGCAAATGAACTTGAGATGAGTGGGTCGTTAGCCTTAAATAAACGACCGCCGGTTATGAAACAATTGAACTGATCTCATCAAGCTGCCATCAATTAGTCATCAAAGGTTGATTTTGGTGCAAGAGACTCGTGCCAAGCGGACTGGAGCGATTCTCCATCAAGACCTGATTGATTGTAAGAATGTAGTGAGAACAAGAGCATGCTCATTGTGCCTGTTGCATACGTTTAACTGCTAGGAGCCTGGCTACTTAGACTAGAATGGCGATACCAGGCCAGATCTTCGTCGCTTTTCAGAGATTGTATCAACAGTTCACGGGATTAACCCAGGAGCCCAACAGTCTTTCCGTTGAGGCAATTATGAAAACTTAAGGCATTAGAATACAACAATGAAGATCCTTATCTCCGGGCTTGTTACTAACCAGCAGAATCTTATCGAGACAATTCTGCGGTTCTGAATGAGTCATACATGGTTTGTCAGATTCCAATCAAGGTTTTCAAAAGTTTAAATCGCGAGTGCCCTCAAAAGCCGACGCAGATTCAAAGAGGTAGCAAGCTGAGGGGCAGAGCTCATTTCCGGGACCTTGATGGTATGATTATCTGCTTTGCGAACGAACTATCAGGGAAGCTCTTAGATAGTTTGGTTATTTTCTTTTGCCAGTAAAGCACCTGAGAGTCGCTGAATCTGGCCTCTCCATCCGACTTTATATGATAGCAACAATGCATCATATAGCGTCTCCTCACTTTTGCGATCTTTCTAAGCTCCACTCGTCGATGTCTCACTTCTCTTCTATTCCATGTTGTAAAGAAGGCTGTTGAGACAAGTAGGCAAATTTCCTTACGAGTCAACAAATTGTCAATCAGTTTTCGCCTTAAGCCAGATTTTATGTTCGAGTGCAACTTGTTGACAACAGTCAGCATTAGTTTGATGAGAAAACTCGGGCTCTGATGGTCCAAATTTTTCAGACTAAATGATGCCAGAATTAGGGTTGCTGCTCGGTGAGCAAAGAGGAGTGCTCGTTCAAACACGTTCTCAACCATCTGATCAAATCCGTTCAATTTTTGGTCGAGGTAAATCAGATCAATTTTAAATTTTTCGAGGATGTTCGTGATCATAAGTTCGTTCGTGTAGGGACTAACACTGAATGAGTCTTTAAGGGAGATGTTTTCGCATGAGTAGTCGTAGCTGCATTGGAGCGTATCTATTGATATGCGCTGTTTGAGGAAGTATACGAAATCAGTGAGACGGCACAGGTTAGGTCTCCCCAAACTTTCATACTTATCCAGCCCTTCGCACTGAAAGTTGCATGCTAATTTGTCGATGTTCATTTTCAAATTAAAATCTTTGAATCCGGTGAGCATCCTATCCATGAATCGCTTGGACTTCTCCAAGTCGGCTGACACAAATAGGATGTCATCCACGTAGCGGAATATGCGACTGTCATTACTATCGAAAAACTCTTCCAAGTGCAAGTTGAGTGCTGTTTGTATATAGATAGAACACAAAACGGAAGAGAACGATGATCCCTGACGAATGCCTCCCACTAGATTGAAAGCGTTTTTGCTCTGTTTAGATTCTCTTAGAACTGGATTTATTATCTGTGGTCTCAAGTATTCTTGATCGAAATCTGCTAGTCGTATCTTTTCCATCTCGGATATGACTGCTCCATCGTGAATTCGTTGGTACTCTAGAGGATCCAAGGACCAAGCCTTCATCGTCTTATGTTTTGTTCTCTTGACTGAATCGTGTGTTAGCAAATATAGAGAAATCATATCGTCATCAGCAAAAGACGCTATATTTTGATTTATAATCTCTCTTAGTAGTTCTTGCTTGATGCTTTGGAAACAATTTTTGATATCCGCACGAACGAAGTATACCCTCCTCCGTTCTTCTGTCAGTTTCTCATGGAAAATTCTCAATCCAAGAAGTAAACTTTCCAGATTGAATATTTCATGGTTTCGTAGTCTTAGAGAAATATGCTTCAGTACGCATCGAAGTTGATAGAATCTGCGATTGCGGGTTGACTTATCCTTTGGCTGTGTACAAATAAGCCTTAGGCCTTCTCTCTTGAGGTGGAACTTTAACTTGGATACAGCTCCAACAGGCAACTGGACATCATTATAAACTGTGAACGGATATAGAACATCGTTATCAATGAGTTGCTTGATGGCTTTAGAGTGAATCTTCTGCCAGATATCGTATCTGAAGTAGAATAGTTTGTAGGCGAATGGGTTCCCAAAGGTGATGTAAAAGTAGCGTCTCAAAAGTTCCGATATAAACCTGGTGATAGAGTACATAACCTGTATGTAAACCTTGCAGACTGTATCTTCATCGAGTCCTCGTAACCATTGAATCTTTGACAGGTCCATGGAATAACCTTCGAATAGAATCATATGTCCAATGACAATTTTTCGCAATCTCTTGTTTCCCGTCACGAGCCAGCCAATGTGACGCTTGAATATCTCATAATTTCGGTGACAACCGAATATGACCAGCACCATGTTTTTGTTTTCCTTCGGTTTGAGCTGGTTAATTGATCGTATGACATGGTGGATGAGCCTAGTTATTTTGCTAAAGTCTGTATAAGCGTCTAAGGCATAGTGTATCTCAAAAGTGACCCTGTCAAAGCATCCATGATCTAGGGGGCAAAACCTGTTGATTAAAGAGTCGACATTGCATCGCTTCAATCCAGTAAACATTTTTCTAACAACACCACGGATCTTTTCGATTTGTTCTGGATTGCTTATGGATTTGATGAGCGAGGGATCAAGTATTTTTCGACACTCATCATCTGGGTCTATTGAGTCGCGAGGCCAGATTTTTCCAGGCTCATCGTGCAATCTTGGTCCGATTCCATTGAATCGCAGTTTGTTGCGATCAATTTCATAACGGTTGTACTCAGGAAGGCCCCTAAGGCTGTCAATTATCATAGTTGGATGATGGAGCAACAAAGTCTAATATGTTACCTTGAGATGGTCGGTGACTTAGCTCGACCAGGCCAACCTACGGGACTAAGGTTTATTGCGCCATGTGTTTGAGGCGCATAACGCTCGGCTGGAGATGCAGCGCAGGACACGGTTTGGTGTCACCTAGAGCCCACTGTTGAAACCGAGCAGACGGTTAGTATGCAGGTAATTCACCTGAGGAGTTCCGAGCAGAGAAGTTTCCTCATGTTGGAACAGTACTTAAACTCTAGTTGTTAGTACAATTTGCTTCTTTAGACAATTATCACCCTGTAGTCTTTCTTGGCTGTAGGGTTGCCCCTTCCGGACAGTGTTCGCACTCGACCGAGTTAGTTCTTTTGCCCAATCAAGGCAAAACAAACCTCTGTCAACTTGTACCAATTGACGATGAAGCTGGGTGGGAGAGACAAGGTAATTGCGCGCCTAATTCAGTTCAACAAGCAGGTTAGTTCATAACCCCTTGCGGACTCAGAGGTGGATGTACTTTTTCCGTCTCAATGGTTTCAATAATTATCATGTCCCTCGGCAGCATGCCACCAAACAGCAGTTATGGAGCTTACATCTCCAGAGGAAGTCGTTTTATGCACCGAACGTGATCCTGCGTTGGCCACAAGGTTTCTTGTCGGATCATGGTGCGACAACCAATTTCACCTTACGTTCAGCTACGATCTCTGGATTTGAAAGAACTTAGGAGCAGTGCTACTTAGAACTAGTGTTAAAAAGGCCCTATCCTCTTTTGTTCAGGGCTCAAGAAATGGAGAAGAGCAAGACCAATGACCAGACAGCAAGATCAATCGAAGAGCTCAGTGCATCCTTTATTTGCGAATTGATGATGGAGAATCAAGCAGTTATAGAGGTAATTAAACAACTTTACGCTCTCAATTTTTCCAGACCTAAGGCTAATCTTGAATAGAGTACCATCTCTCTCGTCAAAAAGAGCTTAAGCTCGCAGATCAGCACCGTTCAAGAGAACGGAGAAGTTGATAAAGCCTCAGTGCAAGAGTCCGATGGTTCGGATGTGAAAAGTTTGCAAAGTTTATTGTCGAACCCAAAAGTCGACACCATGGTGCGAAGCGTTGCTGGAGACGATACCTGCGACCTGATCGACGAAGCCTTGAGCTGCATCGAGTCTAGCAAAACCAGCGAGGAACGTCAGAGAGCTATAGCAACGGGAATCAGGAAACTCGAATCAAACTTGGTGAGCAAGGGCAGGGACAATCCAGTCTTGAAATTTGCACAGACTTTAGCGAGCTTGAACAACGTAAAACTAAGTGGAAAGTAACGGCAAGAACAGATAAATGCTTCGTATTAATTTAGTTGCTTTGAATTTGTATATTATAACATTGTTTGTCTAAACAGCTTTTTGCCCATGTGACATCCTCGCTTATTCATCCATAGTTATCAGTGTAACTTGAGCGAATCTGATATCTCTTCAAGCATGGCTCACAGATTGCAAATAATAGGGCATAAACGAGTGGTCCCGTTGACATGACCACAATCAACAGGTCATAGGAGTGGTAATAATCTCTTGAGACTCCAATGAGGCTCGGCCGAAATAGTAGAAAGACGCTCGTAACTATTGATCCAATGGCGAAGGCCCAAGGAACATTTCGCTTGCCCAAATACTCTTGACCAAATGGAACGATCAAAATGTTCACCAGCGACGATAGGGCAGCAATTAGGGCAACCGATAAGCCGAAGGACCAATAGTAGAGGTTGCTTGTAGTTGCAGGCGCAGATTGCGCTGTTCCGTTTGTAATATTATCCAGGAGAGTTGAATTCTGATTGAAAACGGTTGGCACGGATAAGAGTGCGAAACCGCTCAGGGCTAATATCACATTCACTATCACAATGTTCCACCTTAGGCTCAGTAACCGCGAATCAATGTATCCCCCAAGTAGAAGGCGGCCTCCCATTTCGCCATAGACCCAAAAGTTTAGCAAACTCCTGCTATCGGCGCGAACAAAACCACTATCTATACCATAGTCCACAATGAAGATAGTGTACGTTCTCGAGATATAAAAGTAAATAGTTTGCATGATCCATATACAATGAATGCTGGGCGTTTTTAGCAACTCTACAAAGGATAGAGTTCGTGACCCCTGTGAGTCAACCACCGCTGACTCACCTGATTCAGTGGAGACAAACGACTCTTGGGTTGTCTGGCTGTCGGGCGAGCCTGGCCGGATGGAACTGTTTGGTTTTCTAATGAAGAAATTGAGGAGGATGTTCAGCGACATGACGATAGCGAGAGCCAGATAGGCCTGTCGGAAGTTGTGCGCGCTATTGTCGAGAACGTGCGATATGAGTGGTTTCAATATGAACACGCCGCAGGTGGAGCCGGCAAGCGACACTCCCATCGCCGTTGCTCTATATTTAACAAAGTAGTCGTTGTTGATAACAACGTTCATGTTGTAACGTAAACTAAACGCAACCCCTTGAACAATGCCAAGACAGAATATGTCAATTGCGAGCGTTCCGCTGTAATAAGCGCCCAAGTTTGCGCCGACAAAGAGAATCGTTTGGATGATTTCAATGCTTCGCCAGGATATTCGAAGTGCCATTATGGGTGTGAGCAAACCTGCGGTTGAAAGGTTGAAGGTCAATGGGTTGCACTGAGTGGCCATGAGCCCAGTTCGCTCTTACCTGCCAGATTCTGTATGGTGGAAGCGGTCGCAATTGGCCAGGAGGCCTCCTCGCGGTTGTAGTAATTTTGCGAGACGATCTCCTCGAAGATTAGTCCATAGATTTTCAGGGACCCAAGTGTGTTCGCGTTGATGACAAATATCAGCGCCAGAGTGAACCAAGCTTGGCGGCCATCAACCTCGGGTCCGCTCGGTTGGGCACCCTTTTGAGCCTTTTGTTTGGACATGAGAATGCTGTTAGCTTCTATAATTCCGGCCAACGAGTCGTAGGCTCCACCGCTAGCCATTAACTTGGGCGAAAAACTGATGAGAGGCCGCTTGAGTTCATTTCGCGACTCATTTCGCGCCGTCGTCAACCGGAGACCTTGAACACGAGTTTCACCTTGACAATGGTCCCTTTGGAGCGCCTCGAGCTTTTCCGTTTCAGCTCCAACTTCAGCTCTAGATTTGAAATACATCTAAAGCTTGAGTGGAGCGGAGAGCAAGTGAAACTCTCGCTCGGTTTTAGCCGAGCGCCAACTCTTCCTCTCTATCCAATTTCAACAATTGTTCAGCAGCCACCACTGAGGATGGCAGAGTTGCAACATGTTGGATGACTGGCTGGTCGGTGCCATTTGTATGCTTCAGAGTTGGATCGATAACGAGTCAGTTGGCGTTGATCGCCGGCAAGATACGCGCGCATTGTTGGTAGCCACATCCTTGGCCTTGGTATATCGTTTTACACTTGTTTGAGCTCCTTCAAACCAGAGATGGCATTGAAAGACACTTTCGAGCGCAACAGTGGCCCATTCGGCGCATAGGCGGCCGCTTCATAATCTCGACCAATCTGGTCTCCCTAAAATGGAGCTCCCAAAGAGGCTTCCAATCTCGCCTCTGACTGAATCGCATTTGGCTGACGCAAGCCAACAACGAACTAGCTACTCTACCTGAACCCTAATCAACGCGCTATCCAAATTGGCACAAGGGCAAACTCGTTGCAAATCAAAACGAATCAAGAGTTTGTAGGTGAAGGGTTGTACGTGTTTGCGCTCTCGTTTGCGCGCCCATCTTCCCCACCACTTGAAGCAAAGTCTCCCCTCTGGTTTCTATTTTGGTTCAAGCTCAATATACAGCCAAGCTAGGCGAGCAAGCGGCAGCGAGCAACTCGGAGCTGAATCGAGACGCGAGGAGACGTTAAGAGCGGAGTAATATGGCTTGGGCGACACACAAGGTTCACGCTGGCCTGGGGCAGCGTAGGCGGACGTTTGGACAATTGATGGCGAACCACCAGGCTTGTTTGGTTGGGCCAAAGGAGAGAGCTATTTTAAGGCTCGTTTGAGTCGCCCACAAGTCCAGTTGCGTGTTGATCGAGACTGGGCAGCGCGTGGTCTTGGCGGCCAAACAAAGAGGCCTAAGTTAGCCGCCCCTTCAAGCTCGAAGCTCGCTCGCCAAGCCAATGCTCTATGGGCGCCGAGTCGAGCAGTGCGCGAGAGCGGCTCGGCCCTCGTCGCCACAGTAGCCGTCTGCGCGAGAGCCGGCCCGCTCTCATGCTGTCGATGGGTACAAAATTTAGAATTAAACTCAGCCAAGTAGAGTGGGCACACTCGAGGCCGCAACCCCTTTATATCCAAATACTAAACGCCGAGCAAGGGGGCGAATTAAAGATTAATAGTGCCGGAAAATGGCGATGTTGGGACAAGAGGAGCGAGCGACCGCAAGGCACATGAAGAGGGAGTTTTGGGGCGCTAGCGGGCCTGCTTGGAAGCCGGGGTCAGCGACAGAGGCTAGACCTAACGCCGCCTCTCGGCCGCACATGATCGCGAGGAGATTTGCACCGCTAGCCGGGCTCGCTCGTCGCCGCCGCTGCCGGCTTCCGACGCGCATCAGGCGCAGCATCTGCGCACAACCGCAACCGCTACGAAGCCGGCACACGCACAGCTGGCCCTCCATCTCTCGCTCACTCGCTCTGAGAGCGACGCTCTCTCTCTCTCTCTCGCTCGTTGCCGCTCTCGCTCTCTTGCCTGGATCACATCGCCCACTCGTGTTGCAATTACTCGCAGATTCTTGATTGGAGCTTCTAGAAACAGGCTCTCAGGCCGTGAAAGTGGCACACATGTTCTCTTATAAACCGCTGACATCACCTATCGATTCCAGCAAAGCCCATTCAGGGACAACAACAACAACAGTCAGCGAATACCTCAATTGCAGTCACCCTATTTGACAGGCGCCAACTAATCAAGGTAATTTCTCAGCTCAGTTCTCAGCTCGTCTAAGTCGAGGAGATTAAACGCTCGGGTTTACACTTTTTACAATCGACGGCCTCTGCTAATATCCACGCTAAAACAATTTGTTTAGCAAAACAAACATGAATCATGAGTGGCGACTTTAGAATCCGGAGCCATCAATCCACTTGCTCAGCCAGTGAACTCTTCCCGCGGCCTTTTACAGTTGACTCGAAGCTTACGGGCTCCTTTATGGCACCCGCTGCAAATCATTAGCAGTATCAACAACTACTGCATAGCGCATTAAAATCTAAACATGGATTCGGGAGACTTAGAGGCTGCGCCAACAAGCAAGCTGCTCACTATGTCAGGCTCAACAACTACAACAACTCTAGCCAGCAACAATAGCAACAATGCCAGCCACATAGCTAACAATCTTAACTCTATCAAATTGGACGAATTCAGCAGTTCGACCACCGTTAAGCAAGGCCGAGCGAAAAATATTTATGGCATTAATGATAGCTATGCCGCAGATGACGCCAATATTTCGGACAGCGAAATCTCTGTGCCTGATAAGAACAAGACGACTAGGTTGCTTAAAGCCATGTCCAACCAATCCGAAGCTGAAGCCGAAAATGATACTCAGAACTATGATGAGAACAATCCAGCTCTCATGGGAGCCGGAAAGGAAGAGTCGAACCTCGTTGCGGGCCTCAAATTGCTAGCAATATTCTCAACTCTCTATTTCTTTATGTGGTCATCTAGCATTCTTAGCCAAGCTTTCAATCTGGCCTCTTATCACTATGCCGGACATTTTATCAGAACATCGGGCTTTTTACAGAACCCGCTCATTGGGCTCATGGTTGGTGTCATCACAACTGTTGTTTTCCAGAGCTCTGGTGCTGTAACCTCAGTTTTGGTCACAATTGTTGGCTCGGGCGTATTAACAGTCCGGCAGTCAATACCAATCATCATGGGCGCAAATCTTGGAACATCGGTCACAAATACAGTCGTATCGTTGATAGTCTATAGACGGAAGGAGAACTTTGAGGTCGCAATGACGGCCGGTATCGTACACGATATGTACAATATGATGTCGGTTGTATTTTTACTCCCTGTTGAACTACTTTTACACCCTCTAGAATATTCATCAGATTGGATGCTAAACTTGGTTGGGACTAATAGTCACTCTGAAATAGGAGAGTTGCAATTCCTGAGCTATCTCGTGAAGCCTCTAATCGATATTATCATCATGATTGATAAAGAAAAGACTAATAACCTGGATCCAAATGTTATTGTACCCTCTGATGTTTCATTAGTCAAGCGCTGTTGTAACTCAGAACGCCGAGGCAATGAGACAATCTGCCATGAAAAGTGCTTATCGTTATTTAGTAAGCTAGATCTTAGTGATAATGTTGTTTGTATATTATTGTTGACGATAGCAATGGTGACTCTATTTACCTGTTTGGTATTTGTCGTTAAGGTTACAAAATCGTTGTTGGGGTAAGTTTCGGCAATCGTACAAACTGAAGATAATCTCGTTATGATTGGCCAATTGTAAATTACTAACTAAACTTTTCCACTCATTCGTTTAGGGGTGAATTGCTCAACTGGGTCGCAAATTTGGCCCGTCGCGAATACAAATTCCCCTACTCTATGTTCGTTGGCTACCTATTCATATTGGTTGGCATGATCGTAACCGTTATATTACACAGTAGTGGCGTCTTCACATCAATGCTGGTGCCGTTGGCAGGTGGAAACGTTCTAAGTCTGATGCAGATCTATGAGCTAACATTGGGATCTAATGTTGGCACCACCACAACCGGTATCCTAGCTGCCTTGTCAGCACAATCAAAGTATCCCGTAGAGACACTCCAAGTTGCCTTGTGCCATTTTCTATTCAATGTGGCCGGAATATTGATGTTCTACAGCTTCCCTCACACGACGTTACCTATATGGGCGTCGAAAAGATTTGGAATGCTAAGCGCAAAAAACATGTGGTTCAGCATTGGATACTTGGTGGTCGTTTTTCTGGTCGCGCCAGCCTTGACAATGATGATATATTTTGCAACTAACGGATGATTTTCGCGTTGAACCGTACTTGACAGTTTGCACCAGCTTAAATTCTGAGCCTTTTCCCTAATCTCACAGCGTTCAACAGTTCGAGCTTAACTTAATCTGAATCAGCGGAATCCAACAACAAACCTTGTAAATATGTTGACCAAAAGTAAACATGTTACCAGAATTTTGCCTAGGTCACAAGTTGTGCAAAGCATGCTAGTTGTAACGTTTTTAAACTCTTGAACGATATCAACAGCCTCTGATTGTCTTGTTAGTCCTCCCCATTTGCCAAGCCAGCTTATGATTGCCCTCTCATACGCAAGCATCTGATGACAAGGTTGTATTCGAGTTCAATTTGAGAGATGAGATCCCAGGCGAAGCTAGTGGAGACGAGCACCACACCAAAGCGCGTATCCGCGCAACCATCACACCAAGAGCCAACCCTCGCGAGCAGGGGTGCGAGCTGAAAGACTGAGGCACCGATTATGAAGTCGCAAGTCTGGCTAAGTGTTTATTCAGGCCCGATGATGGATCTAAGTTGTGAATCTTGAGCAGCTCGTATCATCTCGTGTCAAACCTGATCGCACGCTGGTCTCTATGGCATTGACGCCTGCTGCATCTGACTGCGCCGTTTCCTCCCCAACTCAAGACATTCTTGGAGCCTAAAGGGATTGTCCCTCTCAAAGGTCCGTATAGCATGAGATTTCAACATGCAGTCTGTCCTCTCATTGAGCAGACCAATGAAGAATACAGTCAGGTCTGGCATAGCTTCTGCAGAGAATTCTTTGAGACACTCGCTGTCTAAGATCCGACAGAACAGCAACAGTGCGTGGATATCAGATTCTGAGCGATCCCTAACGGCAAATACGTGCGCAAGTTGACGAAAAAATGTCTCCAGCTGATTAGATAGCACCAAGTCGTCATCTGCTGCACTGACCATCTCTCCAATCTTAAGCCCTAACATTCTGGCCTTTGTTACAAGATCGTCGTACACTTGGAGTGTTTGGAGACCGACGTAAGAGAAAGGTGTCGCGAACGCGTAACTCTTGAATGCTGTCAAGGCGTGTTGAAGCACACTATACCCCCCTCTCAGCTTGAAGAATAGCTCGAGTGGCAATGATATGAGTCGTATAAAAGTCTTGGACTGTCGCCTGAACACGTATTTGAGACGCTTGATGAAATCAACTGACACCTCTGGAAATATCTCACCAGATTTCAACCAAATATGGTGTGAATAACAATTAAAGGTACAGTAGAACCTACTCCTGATTTGATCGATCGCACTCGCTTCCGATTTGACCGCTGCTCGCAGAAAGTTCATGCAAAGCAAGCCCATGAACCCTGATCCCGCATCCTGATTCTCCAGTATCCAAGCTAGAGCTTTGGCGGAGTTTCGCCGAATTACTACCTCTTTAGCTGGACCGACTTGTCTCTGTATGTATTGATATTTCGTCTCGTCGTATCTGTCCTGTAACTGAACAAGCTTGGCCTTCTCCGTGATCTCCTTTGTGCACTCTTTCTTCACCTCTCTGCGTCTGACTATATCTTTGAAAAGTTTCTCCTTGCTCTGCTCGCAATAACCAAACGGGTCGATGCACTCGGTGATTAAGTAGCCGATCAGTCTACTGGTTGCCTTAGCGTTCAGCGTTGGCTCGATCATTTCCGAAAGCAACACTTTACACGCTGCTTCAAACTCAAAGCCAGTGTAGACAGGCTTGTCGATTTCGAACAAAAGATCGTCCGTCCACATTTTGCTCAGGTTAGCCTCTCCTTCGGGCTGCGTAGTAGAGTCTTGGACACCGTTGGATGTCGCTGCCTCTGGCGAGAGTTTGGTCTTCTCCGTCTCTGCACTTGCTGAGGATTCCAAGTTCGCCATCGTGATTCGGAGCACTGTTCAATATTCCGGGCGAGAAAGCGAAACACAAGTGCCTGTTGCTAAAGTTGGTGGTCTACAAGCTCTTGCCGAGCAATTATGTTCAGTTTGGAAGTAGTTGGCATGTAGAACAACTGTATACTAATCTCAAGTCAAGGGATGGAAACAACGGCAAATTCTTACTTGAACCCGTTTCGCCCTGTGTTTGTCCCCGGGAGTTTGCCGAAGCCAATCTGAGTGACTAAGGGGCCTTCGATTGGGCTTCTGACCTGCGGTCATGATGCAGCACCATCAGGGCCTCCGTTGCGGCCCCCCGCCCCTCCTGAAATTCTATCGTGAAGTCTCAAAATGTCGCCGAGTAATCATCACCTTCCCGGATCACACGCTTCACTCAACCAGTGTCCGACGTGACGAGTCCCCATACCAGGCTGGTGTTTCGAGTGTAGTTTCGCGATCGGCCTCTTTAAACGACTGGGGATCGAACGACAATGAACAACTGAACAGAGGACAAGGAAAGTGATGAAATTTAATCCAAAGCTGCCGCGGTTAGATCAGCAATTCCCATTTGATCTAGCTGGACACCCGAAGACTCCTCCCTTCAATCGAACAGGAGGCTGCGCCTGCGTACAAATTTATGCAGGAGCGAGCAAGAAAGGTATGAATGCAAGATTCCATTTCCGAAAACATGAATCAAGTTGGTCTTTCTAGCCCGTGACTTGACGGTTCTTACTTTATACATGGGTCATGTCGTTCAATAAAAAACCAAAAACCATTAACCCTGATGAGGTCGATCCTAGTGTTTATTACTACGACGAGGTTTACGATGAAATTAAGGCCCAGGAAAAGATAGAACATCACGGAGGGACGTCCCGATCTGATGACGAACCCAGGACATCAAAGTACATTCATGGTATCCAAGAAACTGCAAGCAAGAGGAAGCTGGAGAAGGAGTTGAGGAGGTTTAAGAAATATGCCCGAGATCGTGAGGAAGCAAAAGATTTATCCGAGAATGACATTTATATCACTGCTGCCTACCGAAAGAAACTAGCGGAGATAAGCAAGTTGGAAGAGGAAAATCGTCGTCTTCTAGAAGATGAAAAAACTAACCGAATGAATTTTAATATCAACGAATCGACAACCAAAACCTCAGAGGATTTTGTTAAGTCGAAAACTTGTGCTATTAATACCCATGAAAGCAAACGTAAACCAATTGACGCATCCCATGATAGTATGCCCTCCAGCTCAGGGTCCCAGCCCCCAAGAAGACGACTTGAACGTATCGAAGATAGAAAAGAATATCTACGAAACCTGCTCGCGAAGAGGACGGTCGGGGAGGCTTACCAGAATGCAGTCCAAAGATACATTCAGCGAAAAGTGTTGGCACGGACAGATGTTGTAACGTAGTGATATTATTTAAGCTGTAAAAACATCAAAGTCTGAAGTAGAAATACAAAACGATTAAAGTTAAAACAACAATTGTGACTGGAAGTGCTGCTGTGTAGTTTGTTAAATCAGTCGGTCGGTAACGCGGGGGAGGATAGCCTTCAAAAACGCCGAGGAACAGATCGATCGCGTCTTGCCGATATTGATCGTGAAAGTTGTTGGTTATGTACCTTGTCAATGAGTTGACACCATCTCTCACCAAACCCATCTGTGTTCTCTTGCCAGTGCGGGTAAAGTCGGTTTTCAGGGCAGGAGTCCCAGCATATTGGACACTCAGCGCATCCGCGTTGTCAGCCCAAACATTCTTGAATGTTTCGTATGACTCTGGCGAATCTCTCAGCTTGGCATATGGAGGCATCAGTCCAAATCGGACGAGTTGCGCTTCGAGAATTCTGAGCCCAATAAGGCTTTGAACGACATTTGTTCTATCCAAGCTATCTATGCAATTCGATCTCATGACTCCACATTGGCGCTCGGCAACTTTGTAAGATTGACTGTGGCGCGTGTTGTATTGTATTGCAAAGTAGCCGTAAGAATCTAATTCTTGCTCGATTCGATCTAACAGTATACTCAATCGATGCCAACGCATCTTGCTACATTCCCGATGGAAATCAAAATAGTAATATGGGATATTGTCGTATTCTTGAAGACGCTGTATTTGCTGACTGAACTCGTGCTCTAAATTACCCTCGTGTCCCTTGTGATCGATCAAGTTAATCACCGTTACACCACCGTAGTAACTTTTGAGCTCATTGAAATGTTTTTTGATTGGTGAATCATGTTCCCTGCTGGATCCGATCTCAATCGCTGGCTTATATTTGTAGTTTGCCCTCTGACTCCAAATCAACGGAATAGAACCTCTGATTTGAACGAACGATGCCGTAACTATCCCATTGGCTTCAACAATCTGCTCCGATTCGACGAAATTCGAAACGTGGCCCTCGTGATCAATACCTCGACTGTTAAATCGAGTGCCAGCCCGAAAAACGCTCCTCCTCGATATCAGAATCAATTTGAATTTCTGATCAAAGCTCAACCCATTGATGCTGACAAACCCATGGATGATTGGCAAGATGTATTTGTCTACACGATCTCTAGAGTTAACGAAATCTGTCATCAGATGCCAGTTCCACATGAAACGTAGGTCGAGATCCTGACAACTTGCACACTCCGACTTCGATTCGTTTGTATTCGATCGGTTATAAGACCTCTGAAGGGTATTTGTTAAATCATAAGAGTATGAAAAATAGAAGCTTGGGGTGCTTAGAACATTCTCTATCATGGAGAGATAGATACTATTCCAGTCAAATCCACCACCTGGCTGTGGATTAATCTCATTCTTGAATGGGATGAGTTGCGCTTTGTCCATTCGGTAGATAACATGTCCGTCAATTTGACCAATCTGAGAGGCTTTAGTGACAACAATAAGATATGGGCTACTCACTAGATGCTTAATACCTATGATTCCATATATAAGGCATGAGGTTGTGTTGGCAGGGAGGAAACTGGCTGAGAATATACTGTTTAAAGTGATCTCGCAACTCTGTCGGTCTATCGTAATGGCCTCAGATTTGTGAGAGTCTTCGACAGGTTGTAAATAGAATTTACTTGGCGTAATATACAAATACAGGATTTTGTGCAATCCAATATCCATCATTTTGTTAATCATCCTTTACGTGTAATAGATCGATATGCATCACAGTAAATTCTTGGTTTTCCTAAAACACGAGTCCACTTGATTATGATTTATTCTTTTCACAGTTCTAATGCCGGTGCTGTCTTCTCTCCGCTGATTTTTGTTCATCGAACTAGCAAAACTACTACAAACGTTGCTCAGCAAACTTTGCCGAAGTTGACCCGAGCTCAGGACCAAGATGAACACCGCCAACAAAATCACTAAGGATGTCCCACCACTCTTCAACGACTGATCAAGAGGAATTTTATGGACATCTAGTGACCAGCTCGGCACAAATGTACCGAGACAAACGGACGTTCATTTGCTCTTATTTGTATTCAAGGCTGTACAGTCGCCGACCTGTGTGCTGCTGTCGCACGTACAGTCAGATCTCGGTACTCGCGAACCCGCTATCAGTGCAAGTTGATGAACCAATTAACCTGGGTCAGACCCAAGATTTGCCGCTCAGTGTCGAATGACTAGCCTCTCTTCAACATGAGTTACAGCGGCAAGAGCACCCCACTTGAACTTTAGGATTGCTTATATCCAGGCAGCCAAATTATGCTATAGGCTAACAGTTTGATGTTTGAGTTGGGCGATCTGTGCAGAAGTCAAGGCGATTCAAAGCCATAGAGGCCGACAATGTGCTATCAATCGAGCCAGGAACTCAGCTGTCATATCACACATGTAGCAGGTTCCTCCTGGCATTGTACAACGGTCAAATGGCTGACAAAATATCGATGACAGTCTTGATAGGATGGGTAACCTTTAAAGTGTAGTCATGGTCATGTAGCGGCTGGTTTTACCATCAATAAAGGCAAATCGTCGCTTCGCCTGGCAGCTCAGGCGAATCTACTCCGCTAAACGCACCTGCTCGAGCTCCATGTTAGATTGCATGTCGTGTGATTGATTGATCACATTCGCCAGCTCCCTCTGTCTCTCTCTCTCTTTCGTATGTCGGCTTCCAACCTTCAGCCAGTTATATCATCTTGGATAGCTGGTGCAACCCTGGAAAAGGAATCCGTTGGTTGAGCTGGTGGCCGGCAGGATGTTGTTGAGTTGCACCAGCTTAATGGTGCTGATCGCCGCGATGTTTACGTTCTGTCCCAAACCAAGTAACCACGTGCTGGCTCAATCCCGGAACCTGAATTCAGTTAGCGATGAACCTGGAGAGCTAAACTACGTAACCTGTGGAACGATAGTCAACAATACAAATGTTCTTGTTAAAAATCCCCATCACCCCGAGCCGACTTATACTAAGACGATCTGCGAAACGGTTATTGAGCGTGCCGATTCATCGATCAACAAGCTCAATGTGATATTCAAGCAACTCGAACTCTACAGACCCACAATCGATGGTCAATGTTTGCAAGATAGATTTGCGGTGTACACAGACTTGAACGCCGTAGTTACACCAGTTATTTGTGGAAACCATACTGGCGAGACTATTTCGCTACCGTTCTTACCACCACAAACGAGCTTGATCATATCCATCACTACTTCTGATTTAGATCATGATCGGTTATGGGTTGTTGAAGTGGGACAGGAATAAAATTCAACAACTATGCTAAGGACTCTTTATCGGGGCTAAAAGTACGATACTAACTAGCGAAAAAGTGTCGAAATAAACTACCAGTTTAACAATCGATCCCAATTCATGATAACTTTCAGGACAAGTTTATTGCAGTGAAATTTGAGCGATCAATCGTCCGCCTTTGCCGGCTAGCTCTTGACGCTAGCCGATCCGCGTGACGAACTGTTTACTGACTTCCGGTTAGTTTCCAACTTCTTTTTAGTGCTAGCGTTTTTACCGTGAGAAAAACCATTCTGTTGCAAACGAAGTTGTGCGGATCGATTATAGAAGGCTTGAAGAGATTCATTTGAGCGGCCTAGTTTCCGTGAGGCTTCTTGTCTAGAGTTTCCTCCGTTGTGCAAATTATTCGTTGATCCAACTTTTGAGGGCTCCATCATCTTTATGTTAGTGGCGGCAATACGTGTTGTTAGTGTGGCTGGGTAAAGGTTGGTTGCACTAGCTGTTGGCGTCCTAGAGCTACCTAAAGGACGATTATTGTATTTGGTCGGATTTCGAAATGACTTGGCTGGTTGGTTTAGTGGTCCCTTTGAGTACAAGTTAGTGTGGGGTGTGTTATCTCGATCGAAGAAGGCAGATTGTGCTAAGGGTTTCGAATTTTGGCCACGATGTATAAGTAAATATGGTACTTGTTTGATGATAGGCTGGTGATGGGATGTTTCTGAGTCGGTGTGAGATGGAGTGCTTGCGCTATTGGCGGAAAGTGTGTTCATACTGATGGGCGAGTTGTTTGAAATAGATAAATTTGAGATTGATAAATTCGTCGAGGAGGCGCTACTGCTGCGTCGATAGTATGGTAGTTTCGACAGCTTATTGCCACTGGCTGGTGTCAAGTGAGAGTTCTTTTCGAGGGTTATCTTAGTTTCTATGGGAAGTAAATTGTCAACATCTATCACTTGACTTGGGTCACTTTTGTGTCTGAATAAAAAGTTCTCTAATGTATCCCAACCACCTCCAATCCTAACCATCACTCGATGACCTTTAAGTAATCGTACAAATACAATTCTATCAGCAATCTTGTATTTACCCTCCGATAGTCTGGTCACTCCTTTTACGGCGCCCTTACCGTAGTATGACTTGGCGATTCGCATAACCTTTCCATCTAGATCTGATGCTATGTGACGCTTGTTTGCAGAATTTTCTTGGCCACTCAATAAAGACGATCGAGAGGAAGAAAGCTCAGAGGTCTCTAAGCTGGAAGTTTGATTGCTCACTAACGATGAGCTGGAATTCGACCTCTTGATCGGCAAAGGTATTGCGGAGGGTCCAAGTCTTCTCGGCGTGTTGACAGGAGTTCGGCTATGACTTGTTGATGCAGATTCAGTTCTTCCTTCTCCGCTATCCAGCGAGTCCACTCGACTGTCGTAATTAGTGCTGGTCTTGGGCGTCAGTGATTCGCCATGTTGCGATTTGATCACCAGGTCGTCAGATTCTTTTTCATCCACATTAATGAGAGAATCTGTCTCGTATAATATAGTTTGATTGCTATCGGGTCGCTCAAGAATATCACTTTGTATCGTACATGGATCGTTTTCAACTTCGTCTCTTCTCGGTTCATCCGGGGGAGTTTTGACCCTTTGCACCGCTTCTGCAGCTTTTAATGCGATAGCTTCAATTTCAGCAGCTTTTTTCCTTGCAGCTTCCTCTTCTTTATGCCTACAATATCTCAATATTAATTCGTCAGTGGAATCTGTGACCGGATATTCGCGAGCTCTTGAGGTGAGGCTAGGATGGGTCCGATTAACCGTCACCTCATCGGTCTGGGTAAATCCATGACCATCCTCTGAGAAACCATACAGGTTTTCAGAAAAACTTGGCGCGCAACGTCCGAGCGCAGCTTTCTCGGCAGCTAGCTCACGATCGATCTCTTGCTCGAATCTTACCAGGCCAGGCGCTTCAGTAAATCCGTATTTGACGCAAGCTATACGGGCAACATCTAGCAGGCACAAGACAACTTGTCTTGGATTAGCTTCCGAGGAAAATTGGAAAAGCAAGTGTTAATTGACGACAGTGACATGTAAGGAATAGAGTTAAAATTCTTAGGATGGGTCCGAGTCCAGAAATCCTAAAGATTTGGTTCATCCTATACAAGTAAAAATTCGTGTCATATTTGGATAAGTCTAGGAGGCAAGAATCAATGTCGTTTCCAAGCTGAAATAGGCATCAAATTGAGAATAGACAACTTCCGGTGGCAAGAAGCTTTCCAGGTCACAGGATATGCAAGTCGCCATCATGAGATGCATCAAAACGACCTGGGTAAAAAGATGCATTTGCCTATTCCAGTCGAATTTTGTTGAATCTAATAAAAAAATTATATTGTGGCTATCAAGTCGTTTGAACCCCAGAAGGAGGCTTCTTCTGTGTGTGTATGTGAGGGAGCAATCTAGTTTCAACACATTAAGGTACAATTTTACCTTAATGTGTTACAAAATACCCAGCTGAAGTACAGGGTTCAGAGGAGTGAGAAGTTCCAAAAGAATGTTCTCAAAAGAGAATGAGCTCAAGGTATCTATTCATAACAATTTCAGCGAAACTAGATATTTCCTCCTAGATTGATGGAAACCACACCCTTCAAACTATGGCAAACTGAGGCAACGAAAACTCCGCCAAGTGCAACATTTTGAGTTCAATCTGGAAATAACAAGCAATAGCTTCGACATGTATGGCATCTTTGTTGGGATACAAATATGTTGATGTCGATGCACAGAAGTATTGCGAAGGAATGAACAGAATAGTGCCGTCCCTGCTCTGCTTGTAGGAATAACTTAGTTGGATGATACGCTTGTCTGCAATCGACTCAACTGCCTCCAAAGGAATGGAGGGAAAGAGAGTCTTTACAGTTCTTGGTAATCCTAAGGCTAAGGCTTGAGTTGCATACCAGGAAAGGCAAGAGTGGATGCAATGTAGATAGCTCCCACAATAGATAAACTACCTTGCTATTCAGGTCACCACCAAACTATCGCTGTGGACATGAGCGTCAACATGGTGTGGTTTGCTTGGTCCATTGAATCGCAGTGGTCATGGATGTAGCTGCCGCCAGCAGAGAAAGCTCACCGTCGCGGTGATTAGACAACAAGAAAGGAGAAAGGGCGTGTCTTGGACTGACGAGTCTCTTAATTGGTTGTGGGCAACAATCATGGTCTGCAACTGTAACTCTTATTAACACTTGGAACAGCCCCATCCAAGCAGTTTGTTGTCGCTCACATCCGTATCTATTCTTAAAAATTATGTGCGCAAAATTGTCTACGATTAGGTGTAACAACCTGAAAGGCTATCGCTCATTAACTGCGGATAGTCCCAGTTTCCTACACTAGTGAGGTTGAAATTTGATGATTATTCAAGTCAAAAAACGCAAGCATGAGATAACGTTTTAGGAGCTCGTACAATTGTTATTTGTTCTATGATTGCAGAGTGAAGACCAAGTTCCTGGTTTCCGAGATGTCCCGCTGAGGATCGGAGACCTGCCCGTTCAAAACACTCAACTTTACCTCTGATACCTACTGAGCATGACCCTGAAGTTAGATTCGAGATTTCTCAGGTCATACCCTCATATCTGGTGATTAATTCGGCTACTGTGTGAATAACAGACATCAACATTGTGAGGGCGAACACATGTAACTTCAATCGCCTTCTTCAGGTGACCAATCGCGTAGCTGAGGTTGCTTACACCGATCATCCATCTTCAGTGCGAATAGGGATCATAGACACGAGCCCTCCTCACTTTCTTATTCTTTTTGTCTGATTGTTGGTTAGATAAAAATTGATTGATTTATTCACCCACTCGTCTGTCTCTCAGGGAGTTGGACTAGCCGCAGCTGACTCACAATCAAACCAACTGAGACTTGAAAAAAAAGCTCTCTTATCAATCACACTCAGCGTTCATGAGTAGACCATATCCTCGATTATTCCATACAAGCGTCTCGTATCCTTGTAGATCGGGGCGAGTTCACGACTTCCGGATTGTTTCATAGTGAGCTGATTGAATGGTCAATCGACTGATGAGAGCGATCCAACAATCGCGATCTGACTAGTCCAGCTAGAGTCCGAGCCTCAACCGAATGACAATGTTTGCAATAAAAGTTAGATAATAAACCTCGAGCAGAGAGAAACCAATGCTGAGTTGGTAAGAAAGCTGGTCATGAAAATGAAACGCTTGATCACGATTGCTGTGACTTACGACTAAGTGAACTTTTGACCCACTTCTTTCAAACTTTCTTTGATTGTTCGGTGAAAATTACCAAGACTGCTTGTAAGTCAAAAGGAATACGTTTGTTCTTCAGCTTATGGAATATAATCTATGATTGGAAATCAATCTCAAGCTCATTCAGAGGCCTACCAACTAGAAATTGCCATCCCAGGATTTACGAGAGCGGAAGGGCTGAGAGTTTGTTTGGTCACGCCGAAACGCACATCAAAGTCCATGCCCTCTTGATAACTTCCACTTCACTGAATCGGTGGGATGGTTAGGCGGTTGTTTAGCAGATAGTCTAAAATTTGGTTACATATGATCTCAGGTTCGCAAAAAGAGGATTTTGGTTTTTTACGAATGGCCGATTGTGCATTAGGCGGCGACCATGAGCTTCAGATCAAGACGACGAGATGCTTGTAACAAGTGAAAATTTGGTCGCGATTGCTGCTACCGAAAAACAACAAGATTAATCTTCATGAAAGGTATCCGAAAGTAGAATTTGTCGGACAGCCGGAGTAGTGGTTCTTACTCTAGATTATGGCTCATACCCACCTAGATTCAACCTGTTGCCGTGGAAAATAATTGGAATACAAACCAAAGACATGATTCGGAGTAGGCGGGATGACTTTGAGATGAAAACGTTCAAGTGGGCGACTAGATTGCGGACTCCCTCCTACTGTCTCTACGGTGGGCTTTTGAACTATTCAGGCACGCGATTCTAGCCAGACATAGATGGAGCAACAGAAATTTTAGGCTTGATGGTCTGAACTCTCGACAGCAATTAAATCGAAGGTTAACAGACCTGGTATGCATTGCAAACGCTTCCATGATTTCTGCCTCGCCTTACCGCGAGTACGAATGAATGTTTGGTAAATTTTAAGGTAGGCAATTCATAATCTGAAATTATCGCTGAACATTCAATGTATCATTCAATAGAGTTGTGCTCAATAGTGTGTATCTAGTACGGCGACGGAAGAGAGAAAAGAAAATTGAAGAAAATGGAGAACTGTTCGGGTTAGAGATAGTTGGCCAGATGATTAATGCTGCACAACTTGTTGCCCAGTCGACAAAATCAATCAGCGTGAATATCCTTACGGCAACTACAAAAAATTCTGACTGCCTTGTGTATTTGATGTAAAGCTTAACAACTTTTTGACTAATTAACTAACTTTTCAACTGAAGCGCCCGATGAATTGGGTGCTTCTTGAATTCTCAAAAGAGAATCTCACTTGGAAAATGCGTGCGAACTGTTTCAGCATGACCAATTTCGAATATTGGTCGTGACAGGAAGAACGCCTCTTAGGATGGTTTGTTATGGTTGGATAAAACCTCTCTAGCTGTAACTGCGTATATGACAAACTTCAACTCCGCCATGCGACAGAACGCGCCGAGCAATTCATATAAATAGGCGAACAAAATGTCCGATTGGCTGTTAAGTTCGATCCGGAGAAGATCTAGTGGTTTCTCGAGGATAAAATATATTCTGCTGTAAAGTTTGACGGGCAACAACTAAAAGCAACTATCTGGGGCATCTTCTGCACAAAATTGCATCAGTTATCAAGATGTTGGCTCTTGCTGAAGGATCAATGGCGCTCAAGACGTCCCTCATCTTTCTTGCTTGTCTCGTGTCGTTTGAAGTTTCAAACGCAAGGCCTTCGTTGAGGTCTCAGAGACAGGCAGTGACGGGAGAACTAGCCACAGGTTTGACGAACACTGGAACAAGGTTAGCATTCAAGAGCATCGACCCATCTGCTCACTCTTATCTAACATAATTCTCTCATCCTATCAAAACAATCGTAACTCAGTTTTAATTCACTCTATGGAGGCATGTCGCCCTTTGACTTGGAATCAGGATATCAACCTCAACAAAATATCGGCATCTACGAAGGAACAAATGTTGATTACAGAGCTTTTAACCCTTACGGATATGAAGCTATGAGGAACAAACAATACACAGGCGGACGTTTTGACAGATATGATGGCCTCGATGGTGCATCAGGCTATGGAACGACTAGGGGAGGTTGGAGAGGTTTTGGATTAGGTAAGAATCCCTATGATGTCCGAGGGACCTTTGCAACATCTCAGTACGGAGTTAAGTACTGATTGATGCAGTTGATTGTGCGTATAGTCGAAATTCAAACTTGGTATGGCTAAGGAATTGGAGCAGAGGTGTTTGCTAACTGGAAAATAAACATTACGACCTTACACCAATCATTGTGTGAAACTAGCCTGACCTCGTGGACTCGAAGGAGATCGGCATAGATCGAACAGCAAAAACAGTTTAGCCGACGAACGAGCCACTGTCACTACTCATGATTAAAGAATGTTCCTAAGATGCTAATGGCTCTAAATGACCAATCAGATTTGTCTCCCTATTTGAATTCAGCCAACCATCAGGCTCGTTCCTGAAACACTCAGACCAGTGGGCCCGACGATTTAGACTATGAATTTGTTGACGTGGCCCCGTCAGATCATAAGCTTTAGAGATGGTCACAACTTTAGCTAATCCGTTCGTTACGCTCGAGCTGCAACTTTCTGCTTTGGTCAATCCAACCTAATAACCTCATTACGCGGCCATACAGTCAAAAGAAAGGGCAAAAATCCCCTATAATAACTTGTGGTTCTCTCTTTGTTGACTTTGTCCTCCTACTGTAATCGATTTCAAGCCAATCTTATGACAATAAATTGTCTGCCGCATCCCGCAGAGTCAGCTTGTCCGATGCCGTATCGGTGCTGATCCTATCTTAGCAATCGATTTGGTCAAAATCGGCTCTACAACGCGAGATTGTACTGAATGGTGGAACGCAACAAAGTGCATTTCACCCCTCTTCAGCAGCAGATCCTTGTGTTCTCCACACTCAGCGGATTTGTACTCGCATTGAGAATTCGTGATTTTTTCGGAAAAATGAGCTCACAAGCAAATTCGAGTTCCTCAAGTGTGAAGTGCCAAGGGGAGAATGATGGTAGACGTCCCGGACCAATCACAGAGCTGCGCAATCACGGAACGGCTAGTCTCTGAGATCCCATCCTCTCGAGTCATCCACCCTCTCCTTCTCGGGGTTCTCTCGCCCCGCCATTCAATCAGCGTTGCAAACTTGTCAAATATCTGCACACGAAGTAGACACACGACGAATTGGGTTAGTCGCTGCGATCCTTTATCCTTCTCACACTAAGCTTCTCAGTTGCGGATGTGCACAGATGTTAAAATCTAACTCAATGAAAAGTTTAGAATGTTGATAGAGGATCAGACTTGAGGTTCTCTCGACGAGCTATCAGCTTGGTCGACTAAGTTTATCACAATTCTATGGCATGGTGTTTCGATAGAGAGGGATGGACACAAATCCATTGTTGTAAGCTCCTGTGGATGTACATAAGGGCAAGCATAAAACTGCTGCTTTGGCGCTTAGCTCTATGCTTGATAGTTCGAGGTTCCCCCTAACGTTTAGCAGGAAAAACGTTGACTCGCATGAGAGATCGTCAGACCGACCCATAATCTGAGCCATTGTGACATAGAGGATTCTCTTCAATATGGGAGAGATTTGCACACCATTCATGAAAGTGCGCAATCGTGCTCAAGATGTATCCTCCAGTGAGAACTATCTATGCCAGCAATGATCATTTTCTTGAAGACTGTTTGGAATAGCCATCATCTGTCGTGAGCTGAGAGATGGTGTGGGCTATTTCGATCAATCAGAAATTTATCAAAAAACTCGAGCCGACAGATGCTGCAACACTGACGAGTGAGTGTGACTGGAAAATAGAAACAAACAGGCACTAGGCAATCACGACTCAGGATTGTTCAGAGCGGCGTTACTTATGGCACGATTATATCAAAATTTAACTAGATTGGTGACCAAACTCAGCCCCTAATCCCGATTAATTATGCCCAAGTTCCTCTAGCAATCAATCTAGTTCACGGTAAGCTCTCCTTGGTTACACCCTAATGGAAACCATCGGGTAAGAGCCTTACAGCTCTTGCTTACTTATATTGATTGTCAAGCGCCATGGTTTTCTGACCGCAGACAATCAAATGTAAGTCAAATCCTAGATTCCACTATTCTCAGCGGGACAGTCTAAGCCAGGCCTAGATTTAGCGTGGTGGCAAAGTAAAGAGAGACAACCAGGACGACTATAATTCAGTTTGCTATAATAGTTTTTAGGTTGAGTTCCTCATCGTAGCGAGGGGCCTTCAGGATGGGATTATATATTCAAAAGAGCTCTAACTCTCATCGAGATGAAAGCCTGATAACGACGCTCATGTGGCGTTCACGCTCGGAGTCGTAGTCATGAGGTAGAATGCAAAGCTACTTTTCTATCAATGGAGCTTATGCTCACTTCGTTGAGGAGAAGGTAAAAGATGTTGTGATGCAATTTTATGGTTCGTTGCAATGGTGATCAATATGCGGCTCCATTTTGAGCTGAGCCATGGGCTATCGGTTAGATGAAAAGCATAAAGCTTAATGAGAGGTTTTCTAGACCTCTAGAAAGTTGACAAACAGTAGTGGCGCCATAGTGCCTGCATATAGCACATTAAAGAACTGCAGTTCTGTAGATGTGCCCGTTGTGCAGTTAACGTTCAAATCATCTCTACAATCAAGCGGAAAATACTCATTCAACATCCGTTAGTCTCCTTGAGCCGAGCACTCAATGAACCTAATGATTGAGTAAATGATCACTGCATCTCTAAAGAAGATGCACAGCTGTGAACTAGCCCATACAGCTAGAGTGATTTGCGCGAAGTGACGCTCTGGTAACAAGTCGAAAAATTCCAACAAGCATGAGAATCGTAATAAATCAAAACGGCTCCTCAAACTCTCACACTAAAGCAGGCAGGATTCCCATGTGAAAGGAAATCTATGGTATGGGGATAGTTTGAGAGTGAAATTTGTGGACAACACTACTTACCATGTAAGACGAGGTCGTCGCTCTCAAACAAAACAGATTGGTTAACCCCAAACTCTTTGCTCCATTTGATGAAGTTGCAGACATTATCGCGGGCATAGAATGTCCGACACTTGGCGTCATCCCATATCTTTGTTTGGTCCATCCTTGATAGATTGCTGAAGAACTGTTTACTTAGAGAAGATACACCGTTGATACTAGAGGTGGCTGAGGTGGTGAGGCAATTCGTAGAGCATGATGACGTTCTCGAGGCGCCACTTCCGTTCGCTAAGGTGGATGGCCGTGCAGTTTGCGGCGTTTTAAAGTTAGTGGCTATTAAGGATGCAGTAATTTTGTTACTGTGGAGGCATGACGGGTCATTGGTTTCGACATCAATATTAGATGTTTGTAAATGAACCTGGGGTGGGGAAGGTAGAGAATTTCGTTAGTCCATCAATGACTATCATTCAATCCAATACAGCTGAACAGTTGAGGAGGAATCCCCAACAATGACACGAGCTTTCAACGCCAGATCTCATATAAATTTATGTTTCTGTTGTTACTATCACTAGCTGTTGTTACTTCCTTCGCCAGCCCCTTTCCCATAAACGATGAAATTGCTCTAATTCAGAAGAAGATGCCGATAGAGATCTCCAGCTATGGCTCAGTGATCTAGCAGAAATAAACATGGTTATGGTCGTGAGTGAGCTCGACTGTTAGAGTCCTCTTCAAGGGATCGCTGAGGCACTTATGTGAGATGTGATAGAACTAATAGCGAAACGAAAATTTGAAACCCTTAGGCTCTTCGATTCTCGCCATGAGAGAAACAATACATTACTAGTTGAAGTTGAATCTGCCAGCAATGGACAATCGAGCTTTGGAACAAACCAGTCTAACTGGATGCAATATCATGGTCGATCAATATTGTTGGTGCACATAAATTCATCTGATTTAGAGTGATCGTAAAACCAAAGAGCTGGCGAGCTAGTTGGGAGTCGTTCATTATAGAGCACAAGTCCGCCTTACTTCCCGACTATGTTGGATTTGTAATACTGAGCACATAGTTTGCTTCAAGTTACACATTGAGACATCGCTCGAAGAACGCTGAAAGTTTCTGAGCAATTGAGGTAAATCCTGTGTAGAATGACGATACAGTCTTTCTGTGTCTGCAGCTTGCAAATCGATCAACATCTTAACAGAAGTCTCTGAGGTAGAGGCTCGGTATATCTGACGCTAAACAAGATCGAACAAGTAACCCTACCCCAGTTTGTGAATACCTAGGCTGGAGTGGTCTCGCTCTCACTCTGAGTGGGCATATATTTCTGACGTTCAATCTACCACCAAGAGGCTCGGATGAAAACTGGCGTAGTCTTTGACTTGAATTTATCGAAAAGAAATTGGCCAGACTAATGCAGGTAGCCTCTGATAGAAGCCCGGAATCAAGTTAAAGTAGCCGAGAGAGGATTATCAACACCAAAGTGAGAATAATGTGCGCGATGGTCAGTCCAGTTTTTTCATCCATGGTGGTCGTCTTGCTTATAAACGTTTGGCTTCATACAGCCTATGCTGCGCCACAAGGTAAATTGAATTACATTTAGCTGAGATCCTTTTTCGAAATGAAAACGTCAGCTTCGCTTAGAACTAACGATTCGAATGTTGCTATCGTGACATTATACAGCGGCGAGTGCCGCAAGCTCTACTTCGACTAGCACTGTGAAAACAGCTACTACATCAGCATCTGGAAGTGGAGCCTCGAGTGGAGGTACTTATCACCAGGCTAGGTTGTTTTGAGTTGAGGCATAGAGCTTGAATTAAATTAACTAACAATTCTCTACCGTCGAATAGCAGCGGTCGTAGGTGCAGCACCTGTGTCAATAGCCACGATGGGCGTTCCAATCCCAGGAATGCAAGGTCTAGTGGGAGGCGCACTCAACATAGCATCGATGCCTTTGACTTCGATTACCGCTTCATTGAACCAACTTGGACTACCAACGATCGCAACAGCACCACTGAGTGCAGTGACCAGTCTGTTTCAACAGGCTGGAACTGCTTACGGTAGATAGGGGTCCAGCAAATTCAAGTTGAACCGTGCTGCTAGGAGCATTAGGTTGGATTTCTGGCTAAAACGCGAGATGACAACGCAAAAATGAGAATTCGGGCATCATTGTTGCTAACGAAATAAATTGTGCGTTGGAATTTACACTCTGGATAGATATTGAGGATGTCTAGGTGTACTTACATCTAAAGTTGACGTCGATAGTTGAGGGTTATAAGTTTGACTTAGATACGAGGAATTCGGTGTTTTTATGCTTGAAGTGGCGAGCAAGTCGAGTTTAGCCTGGCTATTTGCTCTATTGTGCATATTCTGTTGCTGAGGTAAATTTGTATTGAGGTTTACATGTTGCTGTTGATGTTGTTGTTGGCACCATCGGGAGATGATTTTTGCAAGATGACAGATGATCACACCGTTGTCTAGTTTTTCCATGAAGTTGTCTGTGGTTATGGTGGAGACGTTCATGATTTTGTTGAGCCAATCGGCGAGATCCTCCTTGAGGGGCGTCAGGCAAGCCTGTTGAATTTTAATAATTCTCGCCGCGTACTCCTCGGCGCTCGCGACGGCCAGTAGGGCCTCGCTTAGCAGCTCTCCATCTTCCTCCTCCGCTTCCTCCCCATCTTCATGGCTTTCGTCCTCCTGCCCCCTGTGCCGGCCGAACTCGACAAGCTTGCTCTCCTGGCCGGCGACAAGGGTGGCACAATTTTCGCTCGAGCGCGAGGATGCAATCTTGGCATTGGCGACGCCACTGGTTCGCTGGTTTTGTTCCGTCTCGGCGTGAAGAATGGTTTGCGTTTCATGAACTCTTGCCGCGCTAAACAAGCGAAAGCCGGCAACCCGAGGCTCCGGCTCCTGGCTGCCGCCAGTCATGGCTCTGGCCGGCTAGTTGGGGCGCCGCAACAACCGACCCCTCCAACTGTGACCCTCTCTCTCTCTCCCTCCCTCTCCGCCGAGAGCTTCTCTAGTCTTGGATGGCTCGCGGGGTTTGCTTGCGTTTGGTCTGCTAGCCGCATGAGCTCTTCCCTCGCCAATCTTGACTGAACCCTCACTCTCAACCAACTAAACCGACATCCATCCCACCTCCTTGCTCTTCCCCGCCAACCAAAAGCTTGTCTCCTCGTCTTGGGTCGTGATAGTTGTGATAATAATTCAACACTTCAAGGGACCCACTCTTGGTGGAGGTAAATCTGGCGCCCCTTTGGCTGGGCTGGGCTGGGCTGGGCTGTCCTGTCCTGTCCTGTCCGCAACAGTGGAATGGAGATGGGGAGCGAACTTGCGGTTGGATCGAATCGAACTGAGCAGAAATGTTTTGTTTTCTTTTCCTCGCCTCGCCTCTTCTCTCTGCCAAACTGAGCCGCCGACTGGCTGAAGTTCGGCGAGAGAAAAAGTTCGCTCACTCATTGCACAACATGCATGGCACCAGCCAGCCAGCCAGCCCGCTCGCTCGCTCGCTCGCTCGCTGTGTGTTGCAGGCGCCGGCAGTGCTAGCGCGCAGCCTGCAATTCCATGTCGTGGACCGCTTGCGCCGCCGAGCCAAGTTTTCCGCTAACTTGGCTCAGCCCTGCCCTACCCTGCCCGGCCCAGTCAGTGCCCTCTTATTGCGCAGTTTGGTGACTGCGAACGTAGAGCCAACCGGCCGCCACCGCAGCCGCCAAGTCCAATCTGCAGCCGCCGCCGCCGCCGGCTCCATTCTGCCCACACTCGGCCGCCCGAAACTAGCCTGTTTGTCTGTGCGAGCGGCACGCAAGTCCCGCTCTCAAGCCAGCAGAATGTTCGTCAATCATTCTATTCGGCCGCAAGCCGGCGATAATGTAGCCAGCCACGAAGTCATGGCCAAACGGTGACTTTGCGATCGCCTTGCCCACACATCGGCCATCTAGTCAAATATTTCGATTGTGTTCAGCGCAATTCTAGGAGCTGGGCGACAAATATATCAGCTCGCTGTAATCGGCTGCCCGCCAACAACAGGGCCCCCGCTGTTGGAGGCAGGGATGGAGAGCCAGAGCGGAGGTTCGGCCGCTCGCTCATGTCATTTAGGCCAGCCGAAGAGGGCTGAGCGCATTCTCGGAGCTCATATAAACACCTGACTCATTCGATAAGAAACCAGTACTGCCCTCAAACGGCCAGACGAGTCTCCAGTGCCAGAGTTGGGCTTCCCTCTCTCTCCCCATGCAAGGCCGGCAAAGAAGTGCCGCCACTCGCTCTACGAGCCAAACTTAACTTGCCTCCCTTGCGCCACCGTCCCATCGGCGGCACACCAGTGTATCACTGAATTTGCAAGCACCAGCGAGTACAACTTTTCAGTCTGCCAACTTTGCGCCATCACAGCTCGACTGCGATGACTCATCCGGTTGGCCCAAGTCGAACATTTTATGACTCTCATGGGAACTAAGAAATTCAGAAACTTCGTTGCTCGCTCGCTCGCTGCCATTGTTTGCCGCCGAGGGACCATCATCTTCGGCAGGAAGGTTGGACTGGCCGGCGGAGGAACCCAGCTAATTTTTAGCGCTCAATTCGACGACAGACCTCTCCTCGCTCTCACACTTTTACTCGACAAACAGGGTCAGCAAACATACTCGCCCGCTTCGTTATCTCGCTTGTGGGCCACTGGCGGCTATCCTAATCGGGGGCGGCCACAGCTGCACGAGTATCCATGGTTTTAGGCTGGGTCGGTTGGCTCGCAACGCTTTCATAGGGCACAAGTTCATGCGAATTGCGAGCGACTGAAACGCCAGTGGCTAACTAGCCCATGGGCGTGGCGCGCAAGCCGGCTACGTGCATGTCTTCCGCCAACTCGGCTTGCACGAGCCGAGTGGCGAGGTTCGATTACAGCGCCGCCAAGCGAATGAGCGCACCATCAAACAAACTCGTTTCCCCTCAAAATCGTGCACGTCCCTACAGTTTCCTCAATATACATGTAGGTTCGCGCCATTGCCGGCCAACGCACAAAGAAAATACTCCGACTGTGTAATCCGACCACGCGCGATCTCGCCCCATCCCAACTGGGACCCCCTACAACGAAACCAACTAATATTCCTCCATTTGTGCCCTAGAAAACTTTCACTATTATCAACAAATAAGCTTACTCTTATTAAGATCTCCAAGTCACATGACAGCACAATGTCGCTCGAAAATTTACTCACCGTTGGCGCCATCACCCAGATTCTAGAGGATCAGAAGCCGTCCAATCCAGTGCTTCAGATAATCGGCTACAAGCCAATGACACCAGATCAAATGGCTTTTGGAGCAGTGTCTGACGAGTTGCGATACAGGCTGATGATTGGCGATGGTATAAAGAATCACCAGTACTGTGTAATCACAAATCAGGATATTGTCGAAGATATAAAGAATGGCCGACTAGAGAAGTGGTCCGTAATTAGAGTTACATCATACCGTACGGTCGACTACGGTGACAGTCCCGAAAACAAGCGCAGACTTATCTACATATTGAACCTTGAGATTGTCAAGAGAGGTTTTGAAGTTGGCCAAAAAATAGTCTGCCAACAACCTACCGCCGCGCAACCAGATTCAACAAACATGCAAACCGACACAAAACCAACTTACATCTCACCCAACAACAAGCCCATGCAATCGATAAATCCTCAGCCACAAGTTGTCAACTACAATGAACCTACTCAACCGCAGCCGTATCCAGTGGGAAATCAGCCAGACTTGATTAAGTCGCCGAGATCGATGCGCGCCAGTCACGAATTTCACACCATTGGAATTGGTGAGCTAACTCCGTATATAGGCAAGTGGGTCGTCAAGGGTCGTGTTACATCTAAGAGTGGTATTAGAGAGTACAACAACGCCAAAGGCGGTGGAAAATTGTTTAACTTTACCCTGACAGATAAGAGTGGAGAAATCAAAATAACAGCATTCAATGCCGATTGTGAACGCGTTTTTGCCTATGTCGAACCAAACAAAGTATACGTCCTGGGAAAAGGCACTGTCAAGAATGCAGATAAACGTTACACCAACGCAGATTACGAGATCACCCTCAACTCAGACTCTCTACTTGAAGAGGTTATTGACTCGAAGGAGGCCAACGATATACCTCTGGCTAAATTCAATTTTATATCCATAGCGTCATTGGCCAACATCCCACCAAACCAGCCTGTTGATATGATTGGCGCAATCACTCAAGTATCTGAAGTTTCGACAGTCATTTCCAAAACAAAAAATAAGGAGTTGAAAAAGAGAAACATAATTATCGTCGATATGAGTCGCCACACTATCAGTGTGACTCTATGGGGTGAACAGTCCGAAAGTTTTACCGGCGGCGTTGGAGATGTCTTTGTGACCAAGGCCGCGCGTATCGGAACATATGGTGGAAGATCGGCCTCAGCAGGTGATTGCGTTTTCGTTAATCCGGATATCCCAGAGGTCAGAAAGATGAAGAACTGGTACGCCAACTTGTTAGATACGAACTTCACCTCGTTGACCAGCTCGCAAGATGGAATGCAAGGAGGAGGGGATCAATGGAAACCTCTCGATCAAATGCTCAACTTGGAGCAAGTGAGAACAATCGCATCATCTGGGCAGCAATCAGCCTTATATGCCAAATGTCGAGGCTGGCTTATGTCCGTGGGCAAGAACCCTGTCTACAAGTGTTGTCCGACAGAGGGTTGTGGCAAGAAGTTGGTTGATACCCAAAATGGAGAAATGAAGTGCGAGAAATGTCAGCAAACGTACTCAAGTTATAAATATCGCTACAAAACTGATATTGAAATCAGCGATCGTTCAACATCATCATGGGTTACACTTTGGGATGACAAGGCGGAATTCATCCTCAAGATGAAGCCAGAGGAGCTAGAAAGATACATGAAAATGGACAATAAGGATGCCTATGAGAAGATTATAACCAACTCCAACTTCATAGCTTTCATATTCACTCTCAAATCGCGTATCGATAATTACAATAACGAGGAGCGTGTTAAACTCCAAGTGATCAGCATGGTCAAAGTCGAACCTGTTTCAATGAGCAAGGTTTTCATCGATGAAATTAAAAAGATGGCCGCCCATTGATCAGGTTGAGCCAGAATGGTTTTGTCCTCCTCACTCCGGCAGTCAACAGCCGTCATTATATCGCTCATTCCGCTTTCTCCTTACAATAAAAAGTCACCCTTCGCTGGTATCCTCTTGCTCTAGATGCCATGGATCGTTTGTCGTCAGGTGTACCATGCTCGTTCGATTTCCCATCGATACTAGCTATGGTGCTGTTCCGGTCACTATAGCTTGCAAAAGTCTTGTCATTCATGAGCCTTTGCATAATGAATCAAGCCTATTAGCGCCGTGATACTTTGTATTTATTTTTGGCTTTGAATTTCATAAACTTTTACAGTTACCAATTGACATCACCCTGGAGATCTGATTCATTGTCATTGAGTAACCTGAGGCACGATTGATTCTCTTAGTCTCAGATAAATATTCAAGTTTAGTGCCTAGATTAATCGACCGTGAGCTGGCGCCACCAGCGCTGATTTAACTCAGGATCCTAACCAGGGGTTTTGAACCTTAAACTGGGGCATTATGTAGATTCCTCATGGTAGATTTCAATCTTTCATGCAGAAGCAAATGCTAACCCCGATTTTCGGCAAACCCGAAGTCCGGATTGGATTTCGCACTAACTTAAGCCCCATTTTGGTAGCGTATAATCAATAGTTATCATGTTTAGAGAGAAACTTGGGCCTGGTTTGCGGAATTAACCGATCCATTAATCCTATTATTGTTTCATTGGGCCTCAAAAGTCAGCTGCGTACGCAACTAATATTAGCCACTTACTTCACATCCCTCTACGCCTCTCTCCTCTACCTCGAACCAATGCCACGTTGCCCACTCCTAGCCCACAACTCCGAAATCACGTGCTGCGTTAATGATACCAACGTGAAACCAGGGAGCCAGAGCGGTTTGATTTGGAGAAGGCTCGCGCCCCGAATTGCTACTGCATTTGTGCCTGCCCTGCGGGACGTCAGCGTGAGGGAGGTTTAGCCGACTAGACGAACCATTGGCATCGGCGACACTTTGTCTCCTCCATGCGACGCTTTTTCATTTTGCCGAACCAGAGGGAGAAGCTGCTGGTGTAACCTATAATCAAGATTCCTCCAGTTAGGAATGAGCAAGGTCCAGGGCAACAATTGATAGTTTGTAGATGAGCAGCTTTGCTACACTTTGCGGTTTAACCGTTCAAAGTTCACCGTTACAATTTTCGGCTTACCCTTATCAATCGTGCAGGATATCATTGTAGTCAGTGCAATCTTTGGATGGCGAAGGAGGGAGTTTTCAGAAATTCCTATCTACAAGCCTTGAGCCAAGTGTATAATTATTAAAGCGCACCAAGTTAACTAGAAGTGTATCACTTCGTTTCCCACTCGTAGCTTACTGTTTCAAACCTCAAGCAGATATCTGGGAGATGTTGAAGGTAGAGGAATCCAATTTCGAGAAAATCTGGATTCCACAAGATTTGGAGCTCTCGCTTGTACTGGTTCGATTTCAGTGATAACCTTGTACTTGCCTCCGAGCGGCACCTGCTCGACCTCAACTGAGCCCGCATCCATTTCGGCCGCTCTCCGTGTCTTGGCGGTAGCGGCGCCAACTGATTCAATAATTTATATCGCCACAATGCTGAGATCCGTTTCCTCTCCTCAGGCTAGTGCCTATTTATGCGATTCAGGTATCAGGCCTGCAACAGTTGAAAGTTCAAACTATGAAAAGCAAGATCCGCCTCCATTGGGTAAGCAGTACATTCACCTTGATTGTAACCATTGCTTAATCATCTCTGGCTCTCTACAAAGGCAATGCGGCAGTGGTAGGAGCAACAGTATCCGATTTGCCTCCGAGCAATGATCACGAAATGGCCCTGCTGGAGTGGTAAAGGTCAGCCCCTTAGCTCGGTCAGTCCTGGCCATTCATCAAGCCAATTGAATCTGCTCGTGTTTCACCTCCGGACTTGGCTGACGGATCAGCTCCAAAACCCGCGCCATAATTTCACTTTCGCCAGTTAAGATGACATCTCGAGTAAGCCATGCCATCAGCTGGCTTACTCGAGATCCAATTGTATGAGGGGAAGACGGCAAATCACGGAAAACGATCAATAACAATTAAAGAGCTGGGATATCTCTAACCTCCAGTTGGGCTAGAGTGGCGGCAACTTGTGCACATCTCTGATGGTATAACTGAAGCTCAATCGCCTTTCGATGTGCAAGTATGTCCATTATATAGAGAAAATTTGGGCAATCATGACTCGGGGCCTGGGCTAATCTGGCGCTAAAGTGGCATCACGTTGTTTAAAATTAACACAGGTGATCCGAATCGGCAAAGCCAGAGAAACCGGCAAAATCATTATCTAATCTGGGCATCGAAATTCGATATTCGACCAATTAATACACCGCTAAAAATTAAAACCTCTCGTACAATGCCAAAGCTCGCTATTCGGGTAGCAATTTGCCGCCAGTTTTCTGAAAGATTCACCGGTAGTAGTCGATTTAGAGGAAAACAATCACACTAGCTCGAAATATGGACATGTTTTACATGGATCATGATCATTTGCGAGAGCTATGATATCTCGAATTAAAGGTTAACCCAAAGATGAGCCAAAGACTCTGACCGGCCACTTAAGATGCAGACATCCGAGTTTAAGGTTTAGCTCAGTTTAGATTCAGAATGATGGCAACAAAATCTTCAACCTCAAAAAACTTGAAGTTACTGTTGTCGAAATGAAATGGCCCTCAACGCGTTTCCAGGTCGAGGGAGCCGGCAGAAGAGGGCGAGATAGAGGGAAGATTTAATTACATATTAGATGCGGTGGGCTTTCCGTTCACCTTCCATATCCCAAACCATCATCATTATCAACATCGGCTTACACCAGGACTTCCAACCTCAGCTGACCATCGTTGTTGTTGCCGCCGCTGCCGCCGCCATCGTGGCCACCATCGTCAGACAACCAACCAGCATAAGCGGACGGAGTAGCCGCTGATTTGATTATTAAACATAACAAATCAAGTCTCGTTTGCTAGGGCGCTTGTGCATTAGTATCCAACCGCCACCTCTCAGTGCATCTGGCTCTTTGAACTGCAAACTCCGTCTACAGCTGCCAAAACTCCCTGAGGCTTCGTGTCCCTCGCCCCCAGAAGCTCCCAAATGGAACACGTAGTTGCTTCAGCCTCCCGCAAAGTTTGTCGTCATTGATAGCGCTGTAGGTCTCTGAAAACAGGTCTATCTGAGGGAGAGAGGGTCCTCTCTGCATATCCGTTCCTTGTTGCTAGAATAAGTGGCTAGTTATTAATTACTATGAGATAAGTGTGTGAAATGACCATTCTCTTTCTCTAGCTCCAACTTCCTGCTTTATAATCTAAGCTCTTAACTCTCGTGCCTCCTCAGCTTTCCCTGGACAAGCGGCCCTGCTCGCCCGATACGTGCGTAACCAGTTTAGGCTCCCGTAAAACTGAGCCAGATTTTAGGTACTTGGAGCGAAAATCAAACCAGTAGATTGGCGAACCTTTTGATAGGTGAGGCCGAAATAGGTTGAGGTTGGTTACCACAAAAGCGGTGCGGCAGCTGTAAACTTGTCAAGCGCTAGTACTACCAGCATCGCCCAACTTGGAGCTCCACCTCTACTTGCTTCCAATTGGTGGATGCAGGCTAGTTTTGGACTTAAATTCAAGCTTTTAGGAGTCAGTGGGGCCAATCCTCTCAAATCAGCATCAGTTTGTCTGATGATTCACTGCACAACACACTATCATTTGGCCGTCTCGGCCCTCTCACAATTTGCCGGCTTGCGGTTTTACAACTTCTGGAGGAGGAACCTGGACCAACTGCGGCCAGTTCTGGCAGCTAATGCCATTAATCGATGGAAACTCCCAAAGAAGATTCAACTCCCCTCCCACTTCCTGACCTCTCCAATCCAAGTTTCGATGGGCCTGATCAGTCGCGCGTTTTGTGCATCAAAGTCAACTTGGTTGATTGTTTTAACTCGCCGTATCGATCTCTGGCTTCAATTAAACTCTAACGCGACTTTAGTACCAGATTTAGAATAATCCCTTGGCACCAAAGTCCCGAACTCGCGAGTGCTGTTTATTACCCAGGTAAAGGGTGAAAAACGGGCGGCGCTAATGAATAGCGCGTGAAAACGTATACTAAGTGGTGTGTCAAAGGCGAGACGGGGGATACTTTGAGAGCAGCGCTCTCGCAGGGTAAGCTGGCGCTATCAGTTTGGGTAGTAACATCCGCTTTGAAGTTGCCGACGGCGGTTCCTCTGATATCTGATCCTCATCAAATCAGTTTCTGAGAGTCTAGAACGGTTCAGGTAAGTTCATCTTTGTTCGACCGTTGTTTGTCACTCCAATCAAAAACCTCACTCAATCCAGCACCTGATCGAGGTCTGCAAATGGGCGCCAATTTTTTAAGGCTAGAACTTGCGTACAATACCCTGTCTATGATCATACGTTGGACCCGATGGCGGAGAAAAATGGGCTTGGTTTGCTCAATTCAACCGAGCCCCCCGGTCAAATTGGGTGATCACTGATTGATGTGAGCTCATCTAGCTGACAGGTGATCGCCTACATGATAGATCTTCAAAAAGTAGTAGCCATTATCGTTTAAGGTCAAAGACCTGCGCCAGTTGTCCGTGAAGAAAATATGGACAATACAGTTGCAGCGATACTCTCGCGAGCAGATTCCCTATTGGCATAGCTCGTTAGCGCGCCTCAGAGTTGCGTAGACAAACTCATGCAGCGTTATAAGAGCCACATAGGCTTTATACCGCGAGGAGTAACCCTTCCTTATAGGAGGTAATCTGGACATCTCACGGGTTTCCATTTCTCGTTTGGACATTGTTTCAAAAGCTTTCGGCTTATAGAGGACCAGTTGGTTCAAGGGGACAAACAAGTTCTCAATTTTTCTCATTCTTTCTTCCGATTCCGAGTGCGGTTTAATCAGGTTCTCTTCAATTTTCTGGCTACACAATGCCCGATTATCTCTGTTCTCGCCAACAAAATAATCCCGTATAACTTTCTTAAATGACAAAAATAAGCTGTCATCAGAAACGATAGAATTAGCCTCATTTAGAGTTCGCATTTCAAGAGCAGGTTTGGACTCCTGATTGCACTGTACTAGCTGGCCCATCAATTTCATGAGGGGCCTCTTCGATTTGGCACCATCCATCGTTTCGCCAATTCTGAATGCGAGCCCTAAGAATGTTTTTCTAGTGTTCACTATAGCTGGTGATTCATTCCATTCTCTAATATCTATGTCGGACTGTTTCAAGCAAGAATCAATCAGATTAAGATGTTTGTGTTCCAGGTAACGGCTCAAGGGTTTTGTCTTATAGCTAGAATATTTTGGCTTCTTGTCTAAATTCTCGTCCATTTCGAGTCGACTTTCATAGAGCACAAGCCTATCAATACTTTCCCGGCTGCAATCAGTATCAGAAATCCTGAGTAAGTATTCCATCAATTCCTTGCAAACGCCGTCCAATCCGGTGATGGCTGTCACAGACTCGCGATTGTCTCCCTCAAGATCGTCCAAAATGGCGCTCATCTCTTTTTCTACCGACCATATCTTGTAATTTACAATCGAACTTTCAAGAAATCTGTTGATTGTAAACAAAGCCCTGGTTTCATCGGCGGAAACTGATTCACACCCGACTTGTACATTCAGGAAGCTCGCCAGCGGAAGAGCCAGAGTTATCCAGAGCGAAGCTAAAGTGTTCATATTGACTGCTGGGAGCAAGTTTCAGAGGGCAGCCAAGTGAGGTTCTGGTAAAAGTCTCATTAGCACCTGTAATTCACCAGCCGATTGGCACACTCACATATGTATATATATACATATGTGATGTCGGACAGCCCCTCAACGTCTCGGCTGCAAAAAAAATGAGTCCGATCTAAAAATAGACTGCACAATTCTCAACACTGGCCATCTTGGGCTGATACCATGCAATAGCCCCCAGGTTCTCAACGAGTGCAATCACGCTTACTCTCGCTGCTTTTGCCTATCTCATTTTAAAAGGGACCTCTAATCTGTGCTACCAAGCGCCTCTCTCTCTCTCTCTCTCTCTTTGACATCTTAGTCGTTAACTTGTTTATATAGCTCAGCACTGATGCTCCCATAATCCCTTGGTTTATTTGTGGACTGGGGATCGAGGGCCAAAACTGTGTCTGCAGTTACAAAGATTTTTGCGTGGATTGCCCGATACTCTGTGAAATCGGTGCTACCAACCGATCGATTGTCCAAATATCATAATTCATTTTAGTAGAACCCATATCGTAGTGCACGGAAGGCCACATTTGGGTTGCAACCTCGAAAGTCGACCTGGAGTAGAATAGGCGTTCCCTCAGTTCATTGAAGTATCACAGCCCAAGCATGCGCTTCCTGGATTAGATACGACTTATCAATGAGCCTTCTTGGCCTTAGGTGATGGCAAACTCCTGCTCCCGGTCATAAACACGAGTAAGCCATTTGACTTCCTCTCACCTTCGATGCGTTTTATCGCAGCCAAATTTTGTTGATTTCAAGCCACGATGGGGCGTCATATTTCACGCATAATTCAAATTGAATGGGCACCCAAATGAATGTCCGCAGTGCCAGCTTGAAGGGCAAATGCGAGAGGGGAGCAGTGAAACTCGCGCCAACTTGGAAGTGGATCAGAGGCGAGTTCATGGCTGCGACAACAATGCCATAGTCTTTTGGCGGCTCGGATGACAAATGGACTTATGCTCACCTTAGAGCGGCAAATTGTTTTAACCAGCTTAGCCCAGCCACAGCACTACCAGCGTCGGTCACTCACATAGTCTTCTCGTTGACCCGCAAATGTCACTCCAAGGGCTACCTTAGTGGCGATATATTGCACTGAGTTGACCTTTTCATGGGTAGTCGTTAAAGTTTGATTCGATCATGAAATTATTGCGTTGGTTCCCTCTCGTCATGACCGCACGACTGGTGGCCCAGTGGACTACCGTGTTCAAGACGAAACGCATACAGCGATCTGTTAAGTTGTGTCCCGCTAGAACAGAGTTTCAATTGGGTTTGATTACCGATGTCAAGCTGAGTTCTGACTTCATGTGTGTCCTTTGTGAATTGGAAACAGCTAAAAACTGGAGCATCTACGGGAATCCTCAACACAAATGAATCGAGAAAAATCTTCCATTTAACCAACGATCGTTCAGCGGCCTAAGTTGAGTGTAACTTATGGGCCGAAAAGCAGACTTGTGTCACAATCGTCGTCTTTGTAGAGTTATCACCACAATAAATTGTCGCACGAATTTCTATGGCCGTTCGATCTTTCAATGAGATTCTTCTACGAAAACTGAAACTATGAAGGTGCAAAACCTCATCGCCCGAACACCTCGGGCAGAACATTCCTTTCCACTCATTGCTGAAAACTATCCCAGTTTTGTGCTACCTGAATTGTCCCACTCCTCATGGAATTGAGCCATCGGTCAGCGCAATCGCGTCGCAAAACCCAAAATCTTGACAAGGAACCAAGACTTTTGTGTCGTTTGTGTACTGCTCAACAGGCTCTCAGGCCATTGTGCCCACGATCATACCTGACCGCCCCTCAGATGTTTGCTTTGGTTTGGTACCTGAATTTATGCCTGTTGAATCAGTAGCAGGCTTTTCCTTTCGCTGCAGGTAAAGTAAGTCAAACAAAACAAACAACTAGGCGCGATAATTTGCCATATAATTTGACTCCTACTCCCGCCCAGCTTGACTTCAAGAATTCTAGAGTCGTTTCATTTGGGGAAGAAATTCGCCACTTTCAATACTCGCACACTCTCGTGCCTTACTTTGAATGATTATCATCAACGTTGAGGATTCCCTTCTTCTTCTTATTTTTGCTAAAGGTGACATCCAAGGCCAGTGATGAATCAATTGGGGCCCCAAGAATTGGAGGGATAGAATTAGTTCGCTACTGCTCGTGCGCGTGACGACGCGGGTAGCGACGTTCTTATTAGCGAGGCGCGAAATTTGATCTCTGTGCATCCACCACAAGCGGAGGCCTCAAGATTGGGCGAACCAAAGCCTCAGTTAGAGAGCCCTGGGTTAAGCTGATTTATGATGCAACCAGATTGACTCACCCGGTAACTTGGTCGTTCCATTCTATTCAACTCATGCATGTATATTCACAGATATATTTGAGAAGGTTGACTTCGAACAGTTGACTGACTGATCGGTGACTTATTCACCTTTTTGGGTGACAAATCAATCTCAAGGGATCAGCATAGAAACTATTGCCACCAATCGCAATGAACAACCGAGTTGGCCGGGATTCCAAAAATCATCGGCGACTACTAATCCTCTTTTGGGGAGGGAGACTTACTTTTTAGTCTTGGCCCAACTGACCTCGGCTTATTATTATTTGCGCCACCAGGATTGGTTCAGTTTAAATTGGCTACTGCAAAGGATTGCCAGTTGGCCTGCTCTAAACTCTGGATCAGAGGACGTGATCGATTGTATACCTACAACCGCCACCACTAGTCGAGTCTCGGTTCCTTGCCCGTAACCGCCAGCGCGGCTTCGTCTCGGTTTTCACCAAACTCAGAGGTGGCCCTATAATGTGTTTGTTTACCGACGCCCCACCAACGAGTCATTAGGGAACGCGCTTTGCACAACTCCTGCCACTACCAATGCCACCAACACCAATACTGATACTCCCTCTCTTGCTCTTCGTCCAACCAGAGCTGCTCCCCAGACTTCAGCTAGTCGGGCAAAAGTCGGAACTCTCCAAATTGCCGGCGACCCCAATAGTGTTGCCAACTGAGAGGAAGGAGCAAGCGGGGTCGTTACGATTCTGAATGATCATGAATCAACAACAATAGAGATAGTAAATTTATCCCAATTCATGCCCATTCATTCATTTGATCGTTCATTTATATTCCAATTGTAGGTGGGGTGAGGGCTTGGTTGGCTAGTGGTCAGTGGAACAGTATGGAAATGGTTGGAGAAGTGTCAAAACTTTGGCAAATTGTTTGGGTTTTGATAGAAAACCTCGCTCCTCTCCCCCCTCTGGACTAGGAATCAAGTTTTAGATTTTGATTTTCGGCGCCACCAACTGGAACCAACTTGGTTCAGCAAGAGAAGCGAACGCGCGAATAACAATACCATTGGGTTGGGCTCCTTAGACGCGATTTGAATCGATGATCGGAGTTTAGCTGGGTTTGGGGGTAAAGAATTGGGTTGTAGCGGTCAAATTAGCATATTAGTTCGCGCTTTTCCGAGTGCGAGCAGGAAATTGATTTGCATTGAATAGAATTTGTAGATGGATATAATAGAGAAGACGTCTCAATTGGCCATTCTAACGTGAGCAGCTGAGCCTGTCCAATCTGGTGCCTTGGCTCAGGAAGAGGCAAAAACTTGCTCACCTCTCAACACCATGATCGGCTTTCCGAGCCAACACGCTGCAGAGTTCAAGCCGCCGCGAGCTTCAATACTAATGAGTTTACCTGTTTTACTGGCTCACTGCCCTTTGTTTGGAAACCAAGAGCGAATGGTGGGAGGAAAACACACATGCGGTTCAGGGGCCCAGTAACGGTGGTTGATGACAAAACCACAATTGGTTCGACTTCTGAACCATCTCTGGGCCTCCCTGTTGCTTTCCAATAAGAGTAGATGCGACGTTTTCTTCCATCAAACATTCAATCCCATATGAATGTGTGAGAAATATCACAATTTGCGCAAACTGGCCCAACCATCCCCAAACCGACCGGTTGGCCGATTCAATGGAGCAGCAAATGCAGCGCTTTCAAGCGGATGGCTCCCTTTTTACCCCGAAGGTTCAGCTGTCCGGCAGCTTTCAAAGGTCTCAAATATGACCGCCAGTTTGAGTGAAGTTACGTTAGGATCAATATCAAATCTAAAGTCAATCTATTGGCAATCAATTATTGCGCTTGGTTGAGCTCGAGAATGACAACAGGGCCCAAAATGGCGCGCGCGCCTAACCATCCGAGCTCCGTTTTGAATGCTTGGCTTGGGCTGTCGGTCCAAATGTGACCGGCGAAGGGGGAAATATTGTGACATTTTAGGGGCAGCCTGGAGTAAAACGAGACTTGGCTGCGAGATTTAGACGGAGGACATGACGCTTGGAAGCGCTGACAGATCCGTTTCAGCCGCCACGACGACAGAAGCTCCCAATCGCAGTTCGCGAACTCCTGTCGTCGCCAGCGCCGCTTTCTTCATTGTGAATGAAAGTTAGACAGGAAGAGAAGGGAGCATCCTGACATGGAAGGAAGTAAGCGCGTGCTGTTGCCGGCTTCTCGGTTACTTTTTTACCGCCAGATTTATCGGTTAACGGCAGCCAACCAGCGGTGGCCCTTCCGAGGGAGGAGAATTGGGGTCAAAAGTTATGCATATTGAAGCCCCTGTTGTTGCAATTGTTGCAAAAGCAGTGGCAGCGCCGACCGCTGCCGCAACCGCCAACGCCACTTCCAATCTGGAAGCCAACGGTCTGCTCTTGGGCAGATGAAACATGCTACAGGAAATCATTAACGAGATCCAGTGGCTGCGCACGCAAACTGCCCTCTAACCGCCCGTGTAATCCGACCCCGAGGAAAAAGTCGCCGCCAAATGGCAAAAGTCAACGACAAACACTGGCTCGCAATTCAATTACCTGCATTGGGGAACCAGATTTCCGGCTTCGCAGAGGCTGGCCAGCATGAGTTTGAGTGGAGAAAATCATTGGCAATGAAAGGCGGTCTCTTAGTTAGCATGGTCAAAGCTAAGCCTAGAGCCGAGCGCCGGCACTGTAGCGTATAATTGCTGCAACATTAATAATTCAGCCGAGGGAACCGAAGGAAAACCGACAACATGGCGTCAACATTGGACGCTCTCTGCTGGCCACAATAGTGTATAACCAAAACCATGGTGGCCGTATGATTTAACCTGGCACCTGTTGCTCGAGCCTCGCCAGCCGAGGAACAATATTCGGTTCGTTGCGCCTTCCTCCGCTTTTTCAACTCGCTCTCCAATGCAGCTGCCAGATGAGAGCAACTGCAATGGCCTTTGCCATGCCCAGGAGGCGATGGAAACTGGTTCGCTAAAGCAGGTAGATGTTTATCTAGTCGGCTCTCTTTCAAGGATCGTTTCATCAGTGAGGATATCGTTGTTTCGCTTGAAAGTATCATTTTTCTACCTGAACCAACGGCAACTTCTTGCTCGCTAACCTGCCGTCGATGCTAGTAAGTTAGTTAGTCGCTCCAAGCGAGAGCGCTCATGATAATTAGAGGCGAACTTGAAGTGTTTCACAAAATCTCGCATCCATTTTGAGGCTTCGCTCTCTCTCTCTCTCCCCCCCTCCCTCGACTTGGAGACGTGGGTTGCATCTTGAGGGCGATACAGGCGGCTGCTTGGTCGCTTGCTCGCTCCACTAGCTGGCGCAGACAAACCAACCTGAGCTCCGGCTCTCTCTCTCTCCCAACATCGTAAACTTAATTGGCTGGTCCCTCCTGCAAACCTGCTTACCTATTCCTGGCAGCGGCAGCAGTTTGAGCAGCAATAATAATGGTAGCGGATGAAGGAAACTAAATTGTGAATGAACTCAATTGGAACAATCGTAGCGCCGTTTGCAGTTGCAGTTGCTTACAATGCTTAAGTTATCACCTCGAAGTTTAGCGTTGCCATACTCGATCTCGACTGCCAACTCTGGCTGCGCTCGGATTTGCTTGCAGGCTTTGGCCCAAATTGGTTTTCCAGTGTATAATTGATCGGCCGCCAACCTGTTGCTGCGAACTCAAGTTTTTGTTACTTAGAGTGCAATCTGAAACAGAAGCTCAATAGTGCTGCGGATATTGTGTGTTTAGACGTGATAATTAAAGCTGCACGAAATGACACCACAATCGGGCCATTCCAACTCTATACTCTTAACTGAACTGTATAAATTTTCTAGCGCTGCCCAAACCACCTGTCCCTCACTAGCAATGCAAACGTGGGCGCAAATACCACCTTAGAGAACTGGGTGTGCCTACAAGGGACGAGCGGGCGGCCTTCTTGTGCGTTTAGTAGGAGGGCGGAGACGCGACTGAGGTTGGCCCAGTTGCGGTTTCTATTGTTCTGAGGGCAGCTTTAAACACTCACCTGGAGGCATAAGCGGCAAATGAACCCCAGTCCTCATAAGGATGGAGTTAATTATATTGCACCAACCATCGGTTAGTGCAAGACGATCACTACAAACTACTTGACCGGCCCACTTTTTGCCTGATCCTTGCGCACAGCTGACGTTCTGGACCAAACGGGCCCCAGTGGCGAGCTCAGGAGTTGATAATTATTATCCTTGGCCCACTACCTCAACCTCCACCTCAACTCCAACGCTTTGCACGGTTGGTATAGAACCATGCTAAAACCAGCATTTTGCGACCGCATCAACGATTGTGTCTTGGCCAATTTAAGTTGGCTTTAAATCTCCCGAGTCAACCCACCTTCAAGAAAACCGACATTTCCATAGGAGAACGATTAATATTGCAGTGCTTCAACTTAAACGTCCAATCAATATGAGAGATCAATTTAGTCCAACAATTATGACCGATTTTGTTCAAGAGGCTCCGACTTTTCTCTCGTCGGAGGAAGAGGGAGAGATCCGTCCTCCGAAAGGATGCTTCAATATGGCCACGCCTACCTAGTCAGGCCCCAGGCTCTTGTTGTTGATTTGGAACTGGGGATCATTGCACACTTGATGGAAACTGCCTACACTCGTCTGTTTGTTGGCTATGGCCGCTTGGATTTGCCAATGCTTAGATTGACGACATTCAAAGGTTGAATTTGAAAGATGGAAGTAGACAGTGATTGAATGGTAGATGATTGATACTAATCAGAGACGATTGCAGCTGCTCTCATGGTTGGATCAGGTTTGCAGTGATCCAAATTGATCAACTGATCTGTGCAGATGCAACCCGAGCCGAGAGCTTGAGAGGGCAGGCAAATTGTGTTCTCTTGTTGCCATCTGGTTGGTTCATGTGTTTCGCCGCTTCAAGTATAGGAAGAGCTGTTGTGCAATCAACACCAATTCGATTAATCATGAAACTATAAGCTCAAACCTGCTCTCCGTTCGGTCTTTGGTAGACCGAAGCCAACCCTGGTACTGAAACAGCGGCCGCCCACTCTACTGGGAGGCTGAATTGCGATGAACCAGGCTTGATTCACCTACTGAAACTCTAAGGAAGCCGATAAATGCTGAGCCCTCCAGCCGAACCTAGGCGATGCCGGCTGGATGGCGAGAAATCCTCATCTCTAAACGCGACTCCAATAGAGTGTGCTAATGGTACCTGCTTGACGGTCATCTGAATTTACAATGTTTTATGATTATGTAACAACAAATGCTAAAGAAGCACACCGACTTTCCAAAGGCTGGCTGCTGGTCGCGCGCCAAACTTTAGTTAATTGATTCAATGCCTTGGGCACCAAACCAATCCTGCACCGCTCTTTGGTCTGATGCGCCGGGCCGACGGTAGTGTTTGCAAGGCAGCAATCGCTAATTCTAACAGGAAAAACTAAGCTTGTTTATGAGGCCTGAAACTTGGTCAGCCGCCACTGGCAGCCTGCTTGGATCACTTCAACAGGTGGCGCGCAGGTAAAATACGTTCCAAGTCCAAAATGCGCCGGACATGCCACGGCCTCAGTTTCTCTCGTTGACAATCTGGCTACCGACAAACCTTTGCGACTTAACGACTTATTATAAGTCGTAAGTTAGTTAGTAAGTTTGTTGGTCGCCGCTGACCTCCGAATTATCACTGACACTAACAATTCAAATACAAGGCCTCGAGTAGGCAGCGTGTGAGAACCAAGAAGGAGGTTTCTCTCACACACTGTTGTCGTGTTGATGTCAGTTACTTGAATCCGGTTCTAGGGCGCAAATAAGAGTAGGTGGGACGATTTAGAGTAGCACTGAGAGGCCGACAAATTTTGCTCAATGAGCGCTGAGCATGAATGGACTTGCAGTGGCTTTGCATAGATGTTTGGCGGATGCTCAACTCAATCTCGACTTGGAAACGCAGAGAATATGAACGCTGCGACGGACAGGTAACTGAAAAATGTGGTTTGTAGGAGTTAAGTTTACTAAAATAACCGGTGCAACAACAAATGATGAAGCTCTTTATTCGCATAGATGGTCTTCGTTTGGGCACTTGGTCGAAAATTATGAGATGCGCAAGTCTCCACTCGGGTTGCTCCTTCAATCTCTTGGCAACTAGAAAGAGACCCGCTCATCCATGATATAGATGATGAATATTTCTCATTGAAATTTCGTGCTTCTATAATGGCCGCCCAATGATGGGAATCGTTCTGTTATGTAAGAATCAGGTTTTTTCGGAATTGTAAGCAAAGATGATTGGAGTAGAGAGAAAGGTTATGCGTGAGCTCGACTGCCGAGTTCTATTGTGTTTTTGAATTGCACATAGAACCAGCCAGCACAGGTTAGATTGATTTGTCAAATGGTCAGCCGGTTTTGGTGGAGTCCGATCGAATTTCGTGCCAATTGTGTGTCCAGAGTCTCTTGTTTCATAATGCTGCCGCGGCTGCCAGTCTATTGAAGGCACGAATGCAACTGAGAGCGAGCAGAAGATTGGGCTGGACAGCCACCTTTGTTCCGTTCAAACGTTCCTACCGCCGCCTGATGGCTCCATCGATCGCAGACAATGGCTGATTCTGCCTACCAACCGGGGAATCCAATGATAAGATTTGATTGCCTCCGATCATTTGAGGCCATCATGTTGCTTTGGCTCCTGTTATGGATGGATTGAGCGCCGGGAAGATTTGCTCGACTGGGCTGCTCGGCTGCGGATGCGCTTGCGGAAGGAAGTCTGCTAGCGCTGCTTCATGATGTTATTTTGAAAACTGGATCAAATCAGGCGGATGGACAATGTTGAGTCCAATGTCATCTCATTTGTTTGGTTGTCAACCTAATAGAGATAGCAAATAGGAAGCGTTGTCTGCAACAGTTCAAATTGGTCGGCCGGCTATCGTGTTTTTGCCAGTCATGTTGTTTACATTTGAGTTATCATTATCTCTCACTCTGATGCGTTTGTATCTATGATTGAATCGAGAAACCTATGACGAACCAATTTGAGCAAATGCTGCAGCTCGGAGTTGGGATAAAATTTGAAATTACCGCGCTCAAATTACACTACCAAATATAATCGAACTTTTACCATCATTGCGAGCAACTCTCCTATCGTCGCACGCAACTTGTCCAATCCATTTACTTTTATTGATCCGAACAACTACCCACCGTGATTCTCGATACTTAACTGATCTAATAGGACGAGCCGGCAGCGGAGGCGAAAACTCTATGATTAATGTTTGAATTACCTTAAAACCGACTTTATAAGCCCGACTTTGGGTCTGCCGCTGTTGTGATATGATTAAGCGTCTATCCAATACTGCACAGTAGATTAAATTTGGCCACCAAAACTGGTTGCGCCGCGAGTCGCGGGCAGTGCCGAGTAGAGCGGACCAACAAGGCAAGCAAACCAGAGCAGGCGGACATGTTTTGACACAATTCAACCTCCGGGGGCTCAAAAAAGTGAGCATCGGCCATTAGCACGCATCAGTAGCTTCAATCTGAGGAACCATTTGTTGCTTCGGCCTCATTGAATTGTGAGCCATTTTTCACCCGATTTTTATTGTCGTTGCAGTTGTTACTCAACAGGGTTAGTGAATCGAAGCAAACAAACACCCAATTCTCGCTCATCTGCTCCTCCGATTTTGCCGAGTGGCAGTGGAACTTGGGTTAGCCGCTTTGGCCGCTATGCCCTTTGCAAAACGGATAGCTCTAGTTCTGCTAACAACCAAGAGTTCTGGCAAACCGCCCTGGTTGGTCTTATTTGAGGAAGACATTTAGAGGAAGAGCGGAGAGACTGAACTTTGAACTAAGAGGCGAAAACAAATCATATTCATATTCATGAAATGTGCTCGCATGAATATTGCGTCATTGTTTTGTTGGAAGAGGGTCGCCCTTGTGTGGGCTCCAACTCTTCGGCTCAACTTGAAGAGGTCGGAGGTTGATGTTACTGCCGAGTTTTCTCTCTCTCTCTCTCTCTCCGCTGACACCAATTTGACAACCTGAAACCGTTTGCATGCTGGAGAGAGCGCAAAGTTTGAGTTAAAAACCTGGAGGGGGCCAGTTCATTCATCGTTCGCTCGATCGATAATTTGATCAACTGGCACGACAGATTTAAGGAGCGTTCAAAATTCACCATAATGAGCAACATGAGGCGAGAGAAGCAAGCAAATCCATTGGATTTCGAACTTAGGAACAAAGTGAGTCAGATTCTGGAGGTTAGTTGTGTTACTGTCCATTGATATACTTGTCAATGTGCCACTGACCAAGCCGGCTACCTGGCTTTGACTGTAGGTCAGCCTGTTGGCCAAGTTACAAACCTCAAACTTCTAATGAGCTGGCATGTGCGCATTTAGCGAGTCGGCTGGCCCATTCGGTTTGCCTGCGCCCAGTGACAGAGGAGCTCGATTTTGTTAGTCTGGTAATGAGATCAATTTTTCATCTTGATTGGACGAGCGAGATTCGTGCCAGGTTTGCGGCCTCGACTGGCCGCCGCCGCCGCTGCTGCTTAGCCTTTGAAAGAGCGACTCGCTTACGGGCGAGTCGGTCAAGCGTCTCATTAAAATCGGTGACCAGATTGGTGGCAAGCGGAGCGCCAGTTCTGGGGCGTGCAAAGTCGCCTCATCGGTCGTGCAATGGGGCTCCCGTTTCAATTCGGGCATCGCAAGGCCGAGAAAACGGGATTCCTGCTGGAGGAGGCTAACCTCTGATGAAACCCCAATGGGATAAGTCTTCGCGGTTGCCAGTTGGCTTTTGTTTACATTGAAGAAGTCTCGCTCCCTTTGGAGAGGAGTGCGCGCGCACTCGCGCTTGCCGGCCATGACGAGCAATACAGGCGGCCGCAGGGATCGAGTTGTGCGCGCGCCAAGTGCGCATGTGCGGGGGGAGCGCGCGCTAAATTTCAGCGCACACAGTGCGGGAGACGGATACGCTCCTTTGGGTTTTATTGTTGCCGGCGGCCGCTTGCCCGTGCGGCGAACCAAACGATTGGTGGAGTCGTGTGTGTGCGTCTAGTTTGGCGCCGCCGCCGACTTGCGCGCAACTAGCGAGCGAAGTGCGCAAGGCGACTGCGCAGTGACCCCTTGTCAATTTGGCAACAGCTTCAGCAACAACATTGGCGCCGTCACCACTGTACCAAACATAAGGCAAACCAATAGGAAAGCCAATTGAAGTTAGCGAGCGAGAGAGGGAGGGAGAAGGGAAGAGAGCGCAGTGGGCAACGAATGGATGGTGGGCCCCAGCAAGCCTACAGCTACCGACACTACGACTACCTCACTAATGCCATGGCCTCTGCTCTGCCGCCGATTTTCACCACCGTAAATGCACACACTCGCCTACCATAGACACATACACACACTTACGCACACACACACAAACACACACACTTGCACATAGGCAGCAACGCAGCAAGCATAGTAGGCTAGCGGAGAGACTTTGGCAGGAAGGACGAAGGCTTCGCTGGTTTTATTTAGAAAACTTCAATCTCAGCTCATGGCCGCTCGTTCATTTGCGCTGTCACTCAACTCTCAAGCAAGAGTTTGCCTATGATGCTCAGAGATTGCTCGCGCGGCCAGATAATATAGGAGGGAGGGAGGACACAAGCAACCGAGTTCTCTCCAGCACCAATACGAGTGGGCAAGCTTTAGCAAGCGAGAGAGAGCGAGCGAGGCCTCATCTATAAGAAGCTCGCACAAACAAGCGACCCAAAGCTCATATCAAAACTCAAACTTTAACCCTAGCAAGCGAGCGAAACACGCAAACGCAATTGTCCTGCCAACAGATTGGACGAAGCCGGTGTGAGTCCAGCCGAGAGGAGGAGAGCGACAAGCTGATTGAAGAAAATCTATCCTACTCACTAATCAAGGGCGAGAGGGAAGCCAAGGAAGGCACAAGCTCGGCAAGATGCTGATGATGCTGCCCTTCGAGGCGCCAACAATCTTTGAAGGCATCCACAAGTCCTACTTTCGAATGCCGAGAGTGGTGAAGGATCAGCGAGGCAAGTTTGAAAATGACGACCTATTCAGGCAACTCTCGCATGAATCTGCGGTTAAATACACGGGCTTCAAGGATAGGCCGCTCGAGGAGAGGCAGATGAAATTTATTGCAAACTGCCAAGAGGGTCACACGGAAGTTAGTGTCGTCCAATCGGGCAACCAATTCACCCTAATGTTCAATCCAACTGCAAATCCCGCCTACAACAACGAGGGTTGCGACTTTGACAAAGAGTTAGGCAAGGTAAGTGTGTGTGTGTGTGTTTGCTTGCTTGCTTGCTTGATGCCTCTTGAGCGGACAATGCGAGGCTGCCTGTTCGGTTTGTGTCCGCATGATCCCACTTGCGCGCGCCTCCTCTATATCGGCGGCAGCGGCTGCTGCTGCGAGCCTATGCTTGGCTCTATACTTCGCCTCCAACTAACGCTCCTCGCTAAAACCAACTTGCAGGTGCACATAAAGGCCGGATTCATCCTAAACGGAGTTTGCGTCCTCTGGCGCGGCTGGGTCGACTTGCAGCGCCTCGAAGGGTTTGGCTGTTTGGAGTTTGACGAGTACCGCGCTTACCTGGAGGACGCAATGTTGAAGCAACAAATCGACAAGCAGCAAACGTGCAATAATGCTGCCGCAACAAACCACCAGCAGTCGCCGCTTGGCCGGCTAACAAACCATCACTCGCTTCCAGGGGCGCACTTGAATGCAGCCGCGGCCGCAGCCAACTCCCTGCCACCTGTCGGACTGAACCCCTCTTGCCTGGGCCCGACCGGCCCGCCGCCCACCCAGCCGCCTGGCCTCCCGCAAACACCCGTTTCGTTGGCCGACTCGGCCGCGCACTACGGCAACGCGGCCATTGCGGCCGCCGCAGCCGCCGCCTTCCACCAGGCGCTCAGCGTCGGAGCGCCGCCGCCCCCACAGCCACTCCAGGCTCTCGGGGCGCCACTACCAAATTCGGCCTTAGCTGCAGCGGCCGCAGCGGCAACAAGCGGCCAAGCGCCGCTTCTAACCTCAAGTGCCCAGCATCTAGCAAGCTACACAAACGGGCCCATTCAGAATGGACTCGGCAGCATCATTCCAAGCGCCAATTTGACCTCGCGCAATTCGCCCCCCTCGCTCCAGCTTAGCCTGAATAACGGAACGGGAAGGCTCAATACGAATCGGACGCCCGAACGAGATCCCCTCCAAGTTTCGAACCAGCATAGACAGTCAAGCAAACGGGCGCACGAGGAGCAGACGCAACTGGACGACGTCGATGTCGTTAGTGATATTCATGGCCACGAACTAGATTATCCGGATAGGAAAATATTCAAATCAGCACCAATAACCACAGCGCACAGCCACCACCGGGCTAGCCGGCGAGCTTAGCGGTGGGCCGGCAAGCAAGTCTCATGATTAATTCAATCTAGGGCGCAGAGTCTGAGAAAGCAGCTGCCAGCTTGCGTGGCCCTTCGAGCCGGCCGATCAATCATATGTTAGCCTTGAGGTTTGGGCTCAAGCTAGACAAGCATGCGACTGAAAAGCTTGGACCGAAATCTTGCGCTCTGCTCGGCCCCTAATTAACCTGCACGTTAGGCTCTGGCTCGAGGAGTTCGGGTGCCTCGAGCTGTGTTGGCGTTTCAATTATTTGCGCGCACCAAAGTGAGGCAAGCAAGCCTCGAGTTGGGGAGGAGTTGGAAGCAGACGTTTGCGTTGCTCCAGCGTTCGGCCCAGCCATTGGCGCTCATTATTTGGGCGCCCCATTATCGTTTGTTGACATTCACCTATCGGACGATTGGGCGGCGCGCGCCGCTCTGGTTGGAGCTATTGGCAAACATGGCGGCTTTGTGGGCACGTGTGCTGCCAAATTGCAGCCACCTCGGGAGTCCATCCGGCCAAAAGGGCTGGCAGAAATCTCAACCCTCGCAAACTGGCTCGCGGCGCCATGTGTGGGATCTAAGCGGGACTGCATTGAGCAGTAGCTCTGCCTGCCTCTCACTCTTCCAGCTTTGACAGCAATAGTAATAATAATTCGACACGCGCCACTTCCATCCACCAATTGATCCCAACCAACTGACGGACGTCCACCATGATGCATACAAGCCAATGTGAGACCAAACCTCCATCTCCTCTTCGCCTACCTCGCCTGCGCCCCCCCCCCGTCCGTCCCATGCAATTGGATTCCATGCTTCAGATCTAATTATGTCATCCTAGCGATCAGAATCCCCCTAAACAATGGTTGTGTGAACGAGCAGAGCCCCTAACTAATGGGGAGACCCACTTCAATGAGAGAGAGAGACAGATCTTTGAAGCGCACTTCTGAGGCTAGTTCTGCGCCCATTGTTTGCAGGTAAGGTTGGCAAGCTTCGATTCGAGCGGAGGAACAAAATTTCAATAAAAATCACTAGTCAAACCTATCACCATGTTGAACGAAATGTACTTGCGCTCCCAAATGGCAAAGTCTTGCTAGTGTCCTTTACTTGTTTCATTTCAAGCCGGAGAGTGTGGCGCCTCCATTTCTCTGCCGCCGCTGCTGCTGCTGCTGCATCAACTCGTCCGCCGGTGACTTTACGATCAATCAACGTCAAGCCGAATGGATACGCAATCGCAGCCAGCCTCTCAAAACCTGGAGCGCAGGTGTTATAATGTTGGAAAAGTCGAGGGGAGTTTCCGGCACTTGATTTAGCGGGCAGATTCACGAGATTGGCGTTTGGAAGTTTTGGGCCAACATGGGCAAGCGAGCCGCTCGATGGGTAGGTTTTGGATGCAATCATGTCAAAACATTGTGGCGCCATCGAATTCGAGCTGTTGGGCTCCCATTGCAGCGAACAAAAAGAGTGAAGCACAATTGATTTGAGCCTAAAGCGGCTCATCAGTTGCGCAGATTGCGCATGGATGATTTCCATTCGTTCGATTTCTTGGCCCGAGCGCGCGCATTTTGAACTCTCGGGCCGTGGGCAGTGTTTGGTCGCAAATTGAAGCTAGCGGGCCAACTCGCTCGCCCTGCTTTTGCCTCCCCGGCGCGCAGCTCCTGAGGCTAAAACGTCCCGCTCTGTGCGCCGCACGAGCGGTAGCGATGGGCGGCGGCGGCGGCGGCGATATTATTATATCGGCCAGTAATGGATTACAGTTCACTTGGCGACAAGTGCGAGCCGCTCAAAATCAACTGCACCCCGGCTCTCTCCTTCCGGCCGGTTGGCCCTCCTCTCTCTCTCTCTCTCTCTCCCAGCTCTGGTTTTAGTTCAGTCTGGTTTGGTTTGGTTTAGTGCGCAGCAATGGGGCCGCGCTACCTTTTGGCGCAATAAGGCCTCTTCAGTTGGCGCTCGCGCTTTGGGGTCCCAACGATGAGCCCTTCACGCTTCCTGCGCCCAACAATCAGGGGGGCCGGCGATTCAATTAGCCGAGACCACCTAAGTGCCACCACGGAGCCACCTCCGTGTCCTTGTGCTGGCTTTAACTGGGCGTCAGAGCCCAACTTGGGCTCGCGCGTTGCCGGCAACTCGCAGGCCAACTGGTACCGCGTGACTCGGCTTTGGGGCAGCGTTGATTGCCGGCGAGTCATATTGGCCCTCGTGTCGAGCCATAAGCTTCCGCTGGCGCCAATGGTCGCCTCTGGGGCGCCCATAAGAAACAATGGAAATGCAAATAAACAAATATTGTGACACGAGAACTCGCTACTCGGGCGCCCTTCTCACTTGTCAGCCCACTTCCGCCTGTTTCGCGCCTCTTTGCGCGTGCCATCCCCTACTGATTCATCGGCGGCGGCGGCGGCGGCTGGCTGGCGGCCGGGCGGCCAACCAACGAGGCTCATGTTGGCAAACTGGAAGTCGCGTGCCCGTCACATTTGCACGACCATCCAGAACTGGCCAAACTGGCGCCCAAAGTAGCGCACGAATGTGCAACTCGAATCGTGCAAACATAGGCCAGCTTTTGGCCGGCACAAGCAGGGGGTAGCGCAGCACCGGTTTGGCTTCGAGCTGCACACAGATTTGCTCCACTTCCTTGGCTGCGCGCCTATAATTGCGCGCTCAATCCGCCCGCTGCCAAGTTTTAGGGGCGAGCGAAATCTATTACTGGCGCGGCCGCCTTTGCACAACAAGAGCCAGCCAGCCAGCTACAAGAGAGAATGGAAGTCACTCAGCTCTCCATTGTGGCCGCCTGCCAGCGGCTCGTCCATTCAGCTCTGCTCGAGGACAAAACTCTGGTGGCCTACCGACAACTAGCACTCTGACCTCCATTTCCCACGTCGCCGTCGCCGCCGCCGCCGCTCTGAGGGCCAAGAGTGGTGCGCCTTTGTCGCCGGTTAAGCCCAGTCACTGCAAACTTTTCAATGGTTTGCGCAACAGCAACGTCGGCAGCCGCGAAAAATAGGCAACATTTCCTCCAATTGCGCCCAAATTAAGATTCATCTCCTCCCAAGGAGCGAGTGAGCTTTGGTTGTAAAAGCGAGACACCGACAAAGCAGAGGCGCGCGGGGCCCTTGTTGCGGGGTGGTCGAGAATTCGTCGGTCGTATTCTTTTTAGCGCCAGAAGTAGACAAATTTCGCCACCAACACTCGCGGCAAATATCCACCGGCCGCAGGAGGCTCGAGCAGGGCGGCTTTCGGTAGCGAGGCTAATTTGGGGCCGCTCTCGTGGCGATCAATTAGCGCGCGCGCGCGGAGAAGACCAAACCAACAAGCCGCCCGCTTGCTTGGTGGGGCTCGCGTGTGTGTGTCGGCTAGCAGCGCTGCTTTGGCCGCCGCCTTTGGCCCCCGCCGACTCGGCCTACGCGGCCTCAAAGCCTCGTGGCCAGCTCGAGGGGCTAGAGAGTATAAAATTATCTTGGCCCAGCTTTTATTATTATGATAATAAGCCGAGCTCGTCGCTCCGATCAGCACCGATACTTGACATACGTTAACACTGGAGGGGATGGAGGAGCGGCCAGTTGGAGGCGCCGCCGGCCAGGCGGCTAACTGGGCGGCGCAGAGACGGAGATGGAGCGAGAGCGACGCCACCACATTGACTCCTTGGCGTTTGTGTCCCCTTTGCGCTTGCCGCCAGCGCCGCCCTAGAAGCGAGCGCCGACACCAGAAGCCACAACAGAGGGATCCCGCCGGCCGCCTGGCGCTCAACTCAATCAATCTGACTCAAATTAGGGAATTCCCTATGAGGGCAATAAAATGTTGCCATCTATACGCAGACAATAATTTACAACTTGACGGCTAAATCCATCATGCTTCAAACTAACGCTGCCAAACTCCTAGCACTCGAACTCTTTGCCAAAACAAAGGCCAAGGCGAGAGGCAAAAGCGAACCCTCAAAACCGGCAAACGGTGACCGCCGATGGAAGTGGGAGGCCGGCCGGCCGGCCAGCGAGCAAGCCGCGCCCTCTTTTGGCAAACCACATCAGTTTCGCCCAATTTCAACCAGCCCAACAAACCCTCAAATTACACTTCCCTCGGCTTGGATCAACCATTTCAAGCCTAGATTTCCAGAACAAACTCTTTCCAAGCGGATGGACAAAGACTCAAATCTAGTGCTAAAATCTGTCTCAGGCCTTTTTGCACCTCCACCTCCACCTCCATCAGAGGTGTTTATTCTTCACACTCGCGGCCGTAAACTGCCTTGGGTCCACGGGTTAAACTGGCAGGGGAGCCATCTCGCCTTCGTTTATGTCAGCCGTTCTCCGTCAACTTGACAACACCTATCCATTATCAACCTCCATCTAGATCAACCGGCCGATCTTGGACTGCACTGAAGGGCAGAGCCTATATGGTCTCGATTGCTAGCTTAGATCAGGCCGAGCCAAAGAACTGGCCTCGCGGATTATTTTGGTACTCGAATGTATGAATTAAATTGCTGCTCTTTTCGCTTAGACAAAAGGCAATGGCAGTAATGTGCTTGGCTGCTGATCGTTTGCGTCCAGGAGAGTCCACAAACAATCCTCTCGTTCACCCCACTCCAGCGTTGAACCCTTTTGAATATTGTTTTTCAGACTCTCGCCCTGTTTGGTACTGAGGCTGATTGTTGGACGAATACGATCAGCGTCATTCGTAGAGGATGATTGAGAATCTATTCGGCAGGCGTCTGCTAATCTTGAGACTCGAAGAGGCTCACAAGACGCCTAGACAAATAACATGGTAGCGACTAGCACAAGATGGTACCAATCCATCTCGAATCTTAATTTGTTGGATCGTCAGGCTGGTCCAACAAATCAGCTTTACAATTCAAGATTATCTGAGAGTCGCCGACTTAAGCTCCAATTCAAAAGAGTGAACTGTGGTCACCAGATGAAATCATCGTCTGATGTGCATCTGCGTGATACTTTGCAACATTGTTAGTTCGATAACAATGGTTAGACCGGTATTTTAATAGCATAAGGCACCGACAGTAATAGGGGCTGAGACTAAAGGAACACGAATATGGGAATTCATATAGCCGCTTGGTCTGCCGAGCAAAACCTCGTTGGTCGGAAAAACCTTCCGAAGACAGATTAAAGTGAACGCCAGAATAGAAGAAAAGTTATACTAATGTTACATTCTGTCGATAATCAGTGCTGATTCGTTCATCAAGATCGATCATCGGAGGCAAATGATTCTGCCTCATGGGAAAACTGCCCACCAATTAGAGGTTCAACACGTTGATCGTAGTAGACAAGATGCTTTATATCCTTCATGAAATAAGCATAGCCTCCTGAACTGCCAATCCAAACGAGCAAGTTGACAAAAATTCCGGCTTCGAGAGATTGTCGAGCTGAAAGCAGGACAGGTGGATGATCGTGTTGCGGCCTCTGTCTGTCTTCCGACACAACAACGCGCACGTGGTTACGCTCGCAGTTTCAGTTTTGCCCATGTTGTTCAGAAGCAAAGTCTATTTAGCAAATATCTAGAGAGTTGAAAATCGTATTGTTTTTGTTTAGTAGATGACTGCCCCCGCTCTAATAATTTAATCTTGCTGGTAGCATTCTATTGTACAGGGCGCGAAAATGGGGCTGACGAAAAACTATCTGCGCTACGTCCATGAGTCGACATTTGGTATTGTGGCCTCAGCTCAAGCCGGTGCCCCGATTCAGTATCTTCAAATGCGGAACACGGAGGATAGGTTCATTGCAGTGCCGGCGAGTGAAAGCGTATACTTCTGGGACTTGAAGACAAAACAGATAGTCAATCAACTGAGTTGTGAAGATAGAAAATCTGCCGAAGTCACAACCCTAGCCTGCTACCACGGGGGCCATCCAAGAACTAGTCTCATATCCGTAGGCTATGCCAATGGCCTCATCAGAGTGTTTGAATACGAAACAGGCATCTTGAGAGTCACCTTCACTGGCCATAGAACAGCCATATCAGCCCTAGCTTTCGATAGAGACGGTTCAAGACTAGCATCGGGTGGGAAGGATTGCAATATTGTGTTGTGGGATATAACCAGTGAGAGAGGTTTATTTTCTCTCAAGGGACACAAGAATAGTATCTCTAAACTGGCATTCTTGTTCAACGAAGAGCAACAGAAAGACGTAATTGTTAGTAGCTCAATAGATCCTGTATCGGCGATCAAGTTCTGGGACCTCCAAACACAACATTGCTTCTGCACCATTCCTGGCCATTCCAGCGGAGTATGGAGCTTCGCAATCCTAAGAGATGGTACAAGGCTTGTCACAGGCTCATCAAGCCCGGAGCTTAGAGTTTATTCGATTAAGTTTATCTCTGACTCTGAGAGGCAACACTTGAGCTCAGATACTGGAGGTACAGAGCAAGCAGAATTCGACGAAGAACGTGCCGCCCTCTCCTCAGAGACTGAGTACGGACTACAGGTGAAACATTTAGGAAACATCCTAAGAAACTCAACCAGCATATCCAATAGAATTCAAGACATTGTCGTTGATCACGAGGAGACATTGATGCTTTGCCATTCGGTCGACAAGAATATTGAGTTGTACAAGATAAGATCTCCCGAAGAATCTCTAACTTATGCCAAAAAGCAAGCGAAGAAGGCTCTGAGACGTCAATCAAAACGGAAAAGTATGGAACAAGACGATAGCAACCAGCTCGAACATGAAAAACCTGTGACAATGCCAGTCTCTTTGGATATGTTGGAGCCACAAGCACTGGTAGATTGTGAGTTCAATAGAAAACTTGGATGTTGCAAGCTATCGGATAAATTAAAAGCTGCCGCTCTGACTAGAACACCCACCAAAGATGGATCAAGACTCTTCAAAGTTACTGTTATGTCATCTACCAACAAAATCGAAACTTACCTCTTACAACCAGATGCTGGCAGTGATGACGATCTACTGAAGCTGTCCACCAGTATTGGGCACTTGAGTCATCGCACTGATGTCAGATATGTTTCAATCTCTTCAGACAATAGCTTAATTATGACTGGGAGTGCAGAATCCATAAAAATCTGGCGCTTAGATACGAGATTGTGTATCGCAACTATAGAGACAGAGTATTGCAACTGTTGCATCTTTGCAAATGCTCAAAATCTAACTGGAAGCTATGAAAATAGGTATGCTCTGGTCGGTACAAAGCAAGGCCACTTGCAGATTCTAGATCTAGCCGAGGCGATGGTCATACAAACACTGGAGATATGTACGGATGGGACACCTTTGAACTCTATATGCTTGCGGCCCGATAAGGCCGGGATCGTTTGCGGTGGTGAGGACAAAATTCTCAGATTTTATAACTATATATGGCAAACGATTGATGACGAGGGTCAAAAACGAGTGAACTTAAGTATCGAAGAGGATAGGGTCTTAGCATTCCAAGAAGGTATTACTTGTGTCAATGTTTCCGCAAATAACAACTTATTAGCAGTGGCTCTACTCGATAGTACGGTACGTGTTCATTTTATGGACTCCTTCAAACATTTTCTGACGATGTATGGGCACAAGTTCCCAGTCACAGCAATGGATATTTCAGATGATAGCACCCTACTAGCAACTGGATCTCCGGATAAGAACATCAAGATTTGGGGTCTCGACTTCGGAGACTGCCATAAGTCAATCTTCGCTCATGATGACACCATTACCAGCGTGAAGTTTGTGCCTAAATCTCACTACCTGTTTTCTGTGGGACGCGATAGGCAAATCAAACAGTGGGACTGTGATCATTTCATTAAGATACAAACGCTCCGCAAGCATCAAGCCGAGATCTGGTGTCTGAGCGTAAGCTCGAATGGAAAATATCTTGTCACCGCCTCGCATGATAAGTCGGTAAGACTCTATCGGAAGACAGAGGAGATTCTAGTTCCTACCGAGGAAGAAGAAGCAGAACGCGAGTACGAGGATGAAGTTAACGTTTTTGAGAAGCAGGAGAACATAATCATTGGCGAGGTTAGTCTGGAAACTGGATTTGCATCCAAGATGACGATCGAGACAGTCAAATCGGCGGACAGATTGATTGAAGCGATCGACGTGTTTGAGAGCGAACGGGCCAAAGAACAAGAATTCTTGAGACAAAGTGAGCTTGCCGATAGCAGAGGTGAACCAAGGCCTGCAAAGCCCGATCCAAACCCTCTATTGATGACAACCATGTCTACTGACTATAGGAGGTTTATGTTAGAGACACTAAGGAGAGTTCGTTCAAGTGAGCTTGAAGAAATTCTCTTAACTCTACCATTTGACTACGTCAAAAAATTGCTGTCGATAATGGTGATGTTCTTGGAAAGACATTGGGATATTGAGCTAATGGTAAGGTGCGCAACCTTTTTGTTGAAGACGAATTTCGGTAGAATCGCAGCCTCTCCGATGCTAGTACCTATTGTTCACAGTTTAAATTCCGTTATATTAGCAAAATCCTTCCATCTACGTGATTGCGCTGGCTTCAACCTTGCTGCTCTACAACATTTGGGTGGAGATAGAAAGTATTTGAGTACAAAAATTAATCGCGTGGCATACGATCATTCTACGAAACTGTTGTGAAATTTTGGGTCGAAGGAACTTGGGATAAATCCATTTGCGGTTACAGGTCATGACTGTTTCGCTGCTTTCTCATGGGCTTGCAATTGATGTTCTTGGAAACGTTGTGATATTCTCTGGTTACTCTTGACAAATTTCTCGAAACAATTATTAATACACGAGTCCTCCTTCGAGGTGATATCCCTTGTTGTGAAGTTCCATATACACGAGTCAAAACACAATTCAGAAAGTCGATTATAATTTCTAATAAACTCCTTGAATTGCTCGACGGATTCTACTGTTGGAGCAGCTGCCATTTGTAATAGTCTCTTAGTTTGTGACTTTGTGATACTGGAAATTTCTCACAATTGAATATATGTCGATACTGTCTGGATGATTAGATAATTGAAAACACGTGGAGATACGCAATGTGAATGCGCACCAACGTGCATGTTTTTCGGTTTTCTGCCTCAGCGAGCAGTATTAGCCTGCGATCTAGTATTTATTTTTGGTTTTGAGTTTCGCAGACCCAAAACCAGACTACATTATTCTCCTCTACGGATCTTTTACCGGATTGTCGCAAATCTCTCAGTGCACTTGTTTTAGTCGCATCAATATCAGTTACTCTCGCACTGATAGGCACCCTGAGCGCTGCTAATCAGATTGACCTCACCTGCCTCCCATGATATTGAATCAAGAGATTGAATCTCACAACACCTATCCCATTCATCCACGGATAGCGTTAGCATTGAGATTTTACATCCTCCCTGAAGGAACAAGGACTCTGTCTCTCTATTTTTAAGATTAACTACCTTCACTGGGTGTTGATTAGTTTCAGGACTAGACTAAGATTGATTTGATTGAGTTCAGTTTGATGATCCGGCTCACGAGTCGTCCATTCGCAGCGCTCCAAGCTGTTGGACCCTAGCGGCAAGGGGCTGCGCCACCTGGCTTCGCATGATGCCACAGCCTCCTGCCGCTGATTCTGCACCTTTCCTCGTAGCGAGCATCAGGTTGACGGTTGTCAACTTTTGATGTCGTCCCTCAGACAAATCTCCTCACAAAGGTAGTGAAAGCTCTAATCGCTAGAACATTCGTTTTCGAGTCTTCTCTCCCGAGCTACATCGTTTTCTCATTACACTTAGACCTGTAATATCAGGAGATTCTAATTCGGGGCCGATCGTTGCTGTACGGATTTGAAGATAAATAAAAATCAAACCAATCGCGGAATTGTGGCCAGCCTTTTCAGCGGCTTGACTGCTAGATGTTCTCGGAACTGACGCACTTTTTCGGCCCAGATCAATATTTCCTGAAAGCGGTTGCACGGAGTTGAGTCGATTTATTGCCTTGTGGTCGCAAGGTTTCTAGTCCTTCCCGGTGCTTTTGCAAGGTGTTAAGTAAGCCATGAATCACAAGCTAGACAGTTCGACTAGCCCGCACGTCATCCTGGGCTCTAATTCATGTATCAAAGGTGCTTGTGTGCGTACAGGGCTGCTGCTGGAAACGAGTCGGGACCCCACAATGAGGCTGTGCAATGGTGTCTATACTTGGCATGCCATCTACTGGCTCGGCTGACTCCATCGGCTCCGGGCAAGCTTGTGGCCGGGTCCAGACTGGCTGTCGGTCCAAGAACACCGAAGCCGCTCTCCTGTAATTGGATCCCTCCTCTTCCGCCCAGAAGCTAAAAACAGTGCCGGAAATATAGATGGAGACCGGGTTGGATTTTACAGTGGATGATAATTTATTATCATTGAACATTGTTTGCTTATGTTACAGAATTCGAAACCGACTCTCGCACATGGATAGTCTCCAACAATGAGTTTTACGAACAACTGTTGCCTTGTCCCTAAAACTTGCTCACAAGAACACCGGCAGGCGTCTTATATTTGGTGCACTGTAGACAATTTGTTGCGGTGGAACGAAGATGGAATTGGCAGCCTCGTTTGCGGCCAGTTGCGCTTGCGAGCTGACTGCCTGGTTAGCCAAAGCCTGGGGCGCCATGTAATAGCCGTAGATGTCCGAGACGTTTTGGCTTCTCCTCCTGTGTTGCTGTTGTTGTTGCTGCTGCTGCTGCTGGTTGAGTTGGAGCTGAGCCTGAGCCTGGTGGAGCATCTGGGGCTGCTGCTGCTGCTGCTGCGCGACTGGCGATTGCTGTTTCCTTTGCTGGGGCAGGTAAGTTTGCATGTTGCTCCTCCTAAGAGTTGAGTGATAGAGCGAATTCCTCTGGTTATTTACACTATTTGTTGTGCCATAAATATCGTTCGAGGGGCTCTGGCTGGCCGAGATTGAGGGCAACATGGTGTACTCGTTCATCTTAACGCACTGCTTCGAGTTTAGGCAGTGGAAGCGGCCCCGAATTGACTCGGCGGAGCCGCTCGATAGGCAACTCGAGCCAGCGCCCGTGAACTTGTTGCAGGGGCCGCCGACGGACAGGTTGTCAAATGCTGAGTTTGCTATGTTTGATATGTAGTGACTGTTTGCTGGGTTAGAAAACTGGTGATGTATTGCTTGGTTGCTGCCCCTCGAGCTTCCGGCCGACGTTTGGTCGTCGTCGTCTTCCTCGTCGTCGCCGTCCTCGTCCTCCTCCCCGTCGTCGTCGTCGTCGTCCTCCTCCTCCTCGTACTCGTCCGCCCAGAGGTCCAACTTTTGGCTGTGGCGCGACTCGTTCAGCTTCCGGCGGCGCCTCGCGTCCTGTTTGGCTCTGCGAGTTGCGCGCACTTGGTTGTGCATGATGATGAACTTTTGGTAGTACTTGATGATGGTCGTGTAGAGGATCAGGCTGACTAGGCTGAGGAAGAGGCCGGCCAGGAGGAAGACGATCAGCGAGGGGATGTAAGCGAACAGGTTGGGCAGATTAGCGAGCAGCTCGGCCAGCTCCTTGAGCGCAGAGTGGCGAAGCTCGTCGGAGGACATGAGAACCGAGTACTCGACTTCCGACCTGCCAACGTCGTTCAAGCCAGCAACGTGGATCGTGTACTCGCCAACTGGGTTCAGGTTGCACAGGTACTCCATTCTGTCCTCCTCGTTTGCGCGCTGATGCTTAGCGTTGCTCTTCGGCCTGATTGTGATCCAGTCGGAGGTCGCGAGCTGGCCGCCTGGGGCCGCGCCAGCAAGGCTCGCGTCAACTCCGAGCGCTTTGCCGGCCGCCGCCGCCGCCGCCGCCGACGAGAGGGCCTGATGGGTGGCGGCCTGCCCGTTCGAGCCGACCAAACTTCCAGCCGCGCTCACGTTGGGCGGCGCGCTGCTCCTCTCAACCCGGTACCTGATTGTGAAGGTTCTTATGCGGCAACCGTTGTCTTGGAATGAGTTCAAGTTCACCAGCAGGCAGGTTGAGTTGACCATCTTGAGGAGGCTCATTTTGGTTGGAATGACTGGGAGCGCGCCGCTCGTTGAGGCGCTCACAACGTCGCTCGGCGCGCTCTTGCCAACCTTGTTGTGCGCAATTATGTAGAACTGGTAACGAGTTCCGCACTTCAAGCCGGGCGCCTTGTACTGGCTCTGGTTGCCTGGCAGGCGAACCTGGAGCCACTCCTGCGAGGCTGAGTTCTTCTCCTGGTATAGCACGTAGTCGTCCACTGGATTCTGGTCGAGCGGGTCGCGCTGCCACTCGATGAAGATGGACTCGTTCGACTCGCGCCGTATCTGCAGCCTAACCGGCTTTGGGGCCTCCATCTCGATGGTCTTGCAGAGCGCAAAGTCCGAGGATGGGCCCGAGCCGCGCGAGTTGAAGGCGACGACGGTGATTTCGTAGTTGGTGTCCCGGCGCAAATCGTGCACAACCGTCTCGAGCCTCTGCACAGGGCTGGCCGCCGCCGCCGAGTGCTGATCAAGTTGCTGCTGCTGCTGCTGCTGCTGCTGGCTTTGGAGGAGGAGGTCGCTGATGACGTAGGGCTTGTAGACAAAGTTTTGGCTCGCGGCCGAGTTGTTTGCGCTCGCAAGCCGGTAGCCAATGTAGTAGCCGTGAATGCGGCCAGGCTGCTTGCTCCTCGGCAGCTCGTCCCAGCTAACCTGAATGCTGGTCGAGTTAAGCGCAACAGCCCGAATGTTGGTTGGCCCACTCTCGGGCGCCTCCTCCTCGGTGCTGAACTCCATCGGCTGGCTGAACTTGCTCTGGCCGATTGCGTTGATTGCGAGCGCGCGCAACACGTACTTACTGGCCGGCTCAAGCCGCTCGATGGTGATCGACTTGACCGCCTGCTGCTGGCCAGCGGCCGAGTTGTTTTGCGCCTGAACGGGCAGCATGATGCGCGAGGCCTGCTGCCAATCGTCCATCGCGCCAGCAACCTGCTTCGAGCCCAGCTGCTCCATCGAAGGACCGCCGCCAAGTTCGAGAAAGTCGAGCTCGCCCAGGTTGGCCGGCTCCTGCGCAACCCTCTTGTACTGGAAGGTGTAGTTTGTTATTGGACTCCGGCCATCGTAGGGCTCCGTCCACATGAGCGTAACAGAGCGCGAGTTTATCTGCGTAGCCTGCAACTCCTGAATGTTGTCCGGCTCCTCCTGCACCAGTAGCTCAATCTGGAGCCGATCCTTGCCGGCTTGGTTCCTGGTCAAGCACTCGAACACTGAGTTGTCCTGGCGCTGGGCTTGCTTGATCACAAGCAGCGAGATTAGTCCGTTCTGGAGCGGCTTGTTGTGGATGGAGTATCTTGGCTCTACTTCGTTCGAGAGCCTCTGTTTGTTTTTGAACCACTCGATTGTGATTGGCTCGTCGCCGAAAGCGTCGCATCTGAGCTGAACCTGGCCCTGCTTGCGCACGACGCTCGTCTGCTGCTTGCTCGGCTCAAAATGGGCCGGAACTGGGCGGGAGGCGGATATTAATTAGTTTTAAGCCGGCTAAGAAGTAAGAGGAGGCGGCCGCGAGCAAAAGTTGCGTGTGGCTTCCGTCTGGAGGGGAGACTCACCCGTCACTTTTAGCGAGGTTGACCAGCTTAGTCCCTTGCCAATGCCGTTGGCCGATTTGCATAGATAATTGGCCTCGTCCGACTTGTCCGCGTTTCGGATCACAAGCGATCCGTTTGCGGCCAGCGAAATGCGGCCAGTCGCCGCCAGGGGCTCGAACTCTGTCTGCGAGTGCGCTGTTGTTTTGGTTTCGGGTGTTGTTTTTAGTTTGGGACGAGCTTTTGGTTAGTCGCGGGCAAGAGGAGGCTGTCAGGTCGGTCGGTCGGTTGGTTGGTTGGTTGGTTGGCTGGCTAGCTGGCCGGTTGTTAGGCCGGAAGGGGGCTCATGGGTGGTGTTTGCGTGGCCTGGAAGTTGGTTGCATGCGCCAGTGCGTCTGCAGCGCCGGCCAGCGGGCGGAGAGGCGAGCCTGGCGCGCGGGACGGAAGTTGGGCGTTGCGACAGTTTGTTGGCTCCGGCGCCGCCGTTCGCTCGCTGGGCGGACGGTTGCAGCGGCAGCGCCAGTGGCAAACGGTGGCCGAGGCACGCAACTTGACAGCGCAAACTGCGCCGCCGCCGCCGCCGCCGGCCAAGTGGGCCCGCTAAAGACTTCCGGCCGGAAGAGGGGCGGCGAAGGTGCGGAAACTTACTCTTAATTTGCCAGCTCTGCTGGGGCTTCGGCCAGCCGGTCGTCTGGCAGTCGATGACGATCGTTTGGCCCCTGAGCGCAACGATGGGTTCGTGTTGGGGTTCGCGCAACCAGCGCGGCTCGCCGTGGACGACGAGCGGCGCCGAGTGCGCCTGGATGCCGGCGCGGTTCTTCGCAACGCAGGTGTAGTTGCCGGCTTGGTCTAGGCGCACGGAGGCGAACTTGAGCGTTGACTGGTCCGAGTCTGGCTTGATTATGATCCTCTTCGCCTGCGCTATGCTCGGCGTGAGCAGCTGGCCGTCCTTGAGCCAGCTTATTGCAACAGGCAGGTCGCCGCTAGAGATGGTGCACAGAACAGAGGAGCGCTGGTTTTCCTGAACGTTCTGGTTGAAGGCGAAGGGCGTTATGACTGGCGGCTGGGGCTCGAGCGCCGCTTGCGACTGAACGAGGTAGCTGGCGCAAGCTAGCTTGGCGCACCAGAGCGCCAACCAGACGAGCAGCAGTGGGCCCACTTTGGCCATTCCCATTTCCGCTTCTAAACTCTCTCTCTCTCTCTCTCTCTCTCGCTTGCCACTTGAGGGGCTTGACTCTGCGCGCTTCTAGCTTCCGAGTTCGCTGTTCATCTGAACGCTCATTCACCTTCCTTCAGCTTCCCTCTTGAGCTAAGCCGCTCGACCGGACGCAAAGTGCCATTCAGCTGTGGGCGCTCGAGACGGGAAGAGTGGCACTGTCTGCTTAGCTGGCGCAACTTGGACTCTTTCTTTCTCTCTCTCTCTCTCTCTGCGCTGGTGCTCTCTGCTTGAGGGCAAAGTGGCGACTGGTTGTCACTTGCAATTGTTGCGGTTCCGTCTGGCCGGCGCTTGCATGGGCCTGTTAGCGAGCGGCCGACTGGCGGATGATTTAGGCGGAACATGTGTGCGTGCGCCGCTCTGCCTGCGCGCAGGGCCAAACTCTGCGCACCATCCAAAAATCGACAGCTGCAGCAGCTCGCGCGTCGCCGCCGCCGCCGCCGCCGCTGCTGCCGCTGGCTCTGGTTGCTAGGCGAGCGCAGCCGGCCGGCCAGTGCGGCCGCCGCTGCGCGCGAGCCTGCGCAAGTTGAATGGGGCCGGCTGGTGCAATGGAGGCCAGGCGGCGCGGCCATCGGGCGGCCGAGCCGCCACTGTGGGCTTGCTCAAGGCGAGCGCTCGCGCCGCCCCGAGCGGCAGAGCGGGAGCCGCATTAGAGCGGCAGATGTTCGGCATCCAGGGGTTTGTTTCGTGCGCGCACCGGATGGGGCGGCCGGTGGGCTGGCAGCCGGGCCGAGTTGTGTGCCGCCCTGCTGCTGCCGCTGCTCGGCTGCCTGGCGCCCGGCCGGCAGCTCAACGCGAAAGTTGAACTTGCGACGTGCACCAGACGCCCAACGAGCGGGCCGGCCGGTGAGCGCCGGCTGGCTTCCTAATGATGAGCACGGTAGCGCCTCGAGTCTCGCTCGAGGAGGGGGCCGCCTGCTTCAAGCAACATGTGTCTCTCTCTCTCGCTCGCTTTGTCGACCCCGCGAATCCGGCCGGCTGCTCGGCGGCGCCCAGAGGGAGGCTGGAAGGCGGCACGAGCGAGCCGGCGGCTGGTTATGGCGACGGGCGCGGCCACTGCAATGGCGGCCCAGCGAGCCGACGGCGACACAAAGGCCGCTCGCTCGGCTCAGTGCGGACGCGCGACCGCGTTCATGGCCAGGAAATGGGCCAAAGGTGAGCCATTGCGACCCATTGACGTGCGGAGCGGGCGCATTGGCTGGCTGGCTGGCGGCGGCGGCGGTAGCGCCATTGAGGGCGCGCGAGCGGCAGCCAGACACAATGGAGGTCGGCAAGAATGTCGGCCGGGCGGCCGGCCCGACAGACTGCACTCGGCGGCCGGCGCTCCGCAGCGCGCAATCCAGAGCGGCGGCAGCGCGACAGATGCCACACCGGCCGGCTCTTCCTCCGCCGCGGCCGCCGCGCTAGCCTCAAGTGCCTTTGACAAATAAATCATTGCGCCAGCTCGGCCAAGCTCGGCCAGCTGAGGCGGGAGGCGCGCGACAGGTGCCACTCGGCTCGGCGGCCTCCCAATGAACCTGTCAAACTGGGAGCAGGTGGCAAATCAAACAAGCCGCCCGAATTCCTCGCGAGCAGGCAACTCGAACCGGAGCTCTGGGCCTCCATTGTTGGCGCTCCAGCTGATTTGGCGGCCCACTCGCGCAAGGAGGAGGAGGAGGAGGCGACTCTCGAGTGGCCGCCCAGCTCGATGGCGGCCACACGCGCGCGCACTTGTTGCGCGCAAAGGGGGCCACCGAGCTCGCTTGGAGCGGCCGGCAGCGCGGCGAGGAGGCCGCCGAGCGGGGCGATCAAGTCGGGCGCAAGTTTTGTGCGCGCGCTCCCATTCTGGGCCAGCCTTGTGCGCGCGTGTGACGAAATCATCACCGGCTTCCGTCCGTCTCCTTTGTTGTTGCTCGCCGGGCCCAAGTTCAAGTTCGAGCTCGAGCTCGAGTTCGAGTTCAGGACACTTTGAGCGTCCGCGCTGGGCGAGCGGCTTTGGCGCAGCCCTGGGCGCCCGCCTGCCTGCCTTCGCCCGAGCGGCGGGCCGGCCAACTTCCTGCCGGCCGCCAGTTGGCCCATTGATGGCCGCTCGCTCAACTGGCGCCAACTGGCCTCAACTCTGCGCTCCTATGGATTTGGGCCGAGCAGCTGCCGCGCTGGGGACACATTGGCCGCCTGTTGCACATGCCGCCGGCTGCCGCCTCTCGCCTCTCGCCGCGAGTCCAGCCGGCCGGCTGCGTCCGCCTCCAATTGGGCCCAGCCGGCCCGACTCGAGCGCAAGCTGCGGCCGGCGGCGAGACATTTAAATGGCCGCGCCGCACAAGAAACACGTGCTGCCCAACTGGTGCGCGCCCACTGGCGGCGCCCAATGCGCGCGCGCGCGCGGGCGACACACTGGCCGGCCAGCCCGCTTCCTGCCCGCCACTCACCTGGCCATTCAGAGCGTCCATCAGGAGCGATGAACTTTCTCGCTTCCGGCGGCGCACTGCGCGGCGGCTCATTTTTCAGCGCTCGGCTCAAAAGCGACGCTCAATTTCTCACTGCCAAGCGAACTCGGCCTCCAGTCGCGGCCTTCAGTTGTAGGCGGAAGCGACTGCTGGCCGGTTTGTTTTGGGCTTGGCGCCCGCTGCCTGTCCGCTGGCCGCCGCGCCGCCGCCGCCGCCGCCAGCGCTCGCCGCTGCACCGAGCGCCAGGAAGTGCAACAGAGCCGGCCGGCCACAATGGAGCCCGAGCAACATGTTCCAGCCCCGAGCCCCCAAACAACATATGGCAACCGGATGGATCGATTCCACTGGTTCCGTTTGGCCCGCGCGCTGGGGCCAATTGGCCGGCGCGCACTCGCCTCCAGCTTGGACAAAAGCCAATTATCATGTCTAATGCGATTTGAGCGGCCCGCTTAGCCTTGGCCAGTCGCTCCAGTTTGCCTCTCGGCCTCAAGTTTTGCGCTCGCCCTTCGGCCAACGCGGCCGGCCAACCTTCGGCTTGAGACTTTTAATTGTCAATGGAACGAGCGGCCATCGGGGCTGAATGGCCACTGGGGGCTCGCAGCAAGCAAGGCCGGCCAGTTTATGGCCCAGCCAGTGGTTCTGCTCCATTTGGCCGGCTCCATTCGGCGCTCTCGCCGCCGCCGCCCCCCGCGCCACTTGTTGCGCGCGGGCCTCGCGGCGGCGGCGGCGGCCTCCACCTGGCGGCCGGCGGCTCCTCCTCGCCTTGCGGGCCAGTCGTGTGGCAGAAGCGCGCCGACACAAAGCGGCCGCCAGCTGCGACGGCCCCAGATTGTGTTGCATCATTTGAGCCGCCCAGGCTGCCGGCCGGCCACAGGCGAGCGGCCAGCGGCGGCGGCGGCTCCGGCCTGGAGCGGAAACGGGCGCTCAAACGAGCCAAGTTGGCAAACACGGATGTCGGCCGGCGCCTCCGAAATGCGCGTCAACTTGATGACGAGCGTTGATTACGCGCGCGCTCCCCAAACTCAACCATCCGTCCAGCTCGAGCTCGAGCCTCTAAGCCAGAGTTTGTTTCCTCCCTCTCGCTCGGCTCCCTTTATCTAAGGCCAGAAATCTGCTCGCACAAGCTCCAGTCAAAACAAGGCCGAGCCAAGCGCGTCAGGGGCGCCGCGCTCGCTCAGCGCCGCACTTATGCAACACTGGCGCTCGCACTTCTGCGGCCGCTTCGCCTCGAGTGATATACTGTTTTGCCAGCCTCCTTTTTGACATTCGAGTGGCCACCATAAAGCAAGCGTTTGTTTGCACGACTGCCCATTCGTTTTAGGCCCAACTGGAGCGATGGTCAGCTTGGCTTGAGCTGAGCAGAGTTGAACAAACAGGATCCTCGCGGGCTCAAACTCGCTTCGGCCGCTCGCCTCGGCCAATCGGCGGCAGGCTAAAAGTTGCACCTGGCGCAACATATAGATTCGAAGCCACTTATAGATCTCGCTAGCGCCCAAAATGAAGATTGATCGCCGCCTTAATCGCACACTTGTAATCTCCAATCCTGAGCTGCAACAGCGCCAGCGCCTCGGGCGCGCAACTTCCTTCCGCTTGCTCGGCCAAAACGGAAGGTCCGAAAACAATGTGTGCGGCTAATGGACTGACCGGCTAACTAACCGCCCCAAAGCCGCAAACAATGGCCAGATTTAACTTGGCTGATTAGTCCATGATGTCACTTTAAAATCAAGCCTCTTAGGCGCATATTTTAGCCTCAAAGTTGGCCCACTTTTAAGGATGAAAAATGGACATCGTCTCGCTCGCGTGTGGTTAATGGAAACCATAACACTCTCCACTGACTCACTCATGCTTATCTCAGCCCATTTATCTCTCTCCCTGCTCGTCCTCAATCAACTTTCGGGCCAAGTTTGGGCGCCGCTCCTGTTTGCTTGAATTGTCTTCCTGAATTATGAAGAAGCAGCGCCACTCAAATGAACCATTGTATTGATACATAGGACCTCAGACCAATATGACAACTCCGACGCCATCTGTGAGCCATGATTCGCGCTTAGGGGGCGAAACTTGGTTTTTAAATTTCGCGCTAATCTTGTGTGCGAGTCGCACAGAACAGATCTCTCTCGCTCTTCAATCCACTCAAAGTCCCCTCCGTTGACTTGACTTCGAAGTTGCATTTGTTTTGGTTTAACAACCGCAAAAAGGCCAATCACGGATACATCCAACTCCAACACATTTCTTAGCTTCTAGGCGAAACAAGATCGAAAAATACTATCCTACCACCGCAAGCACCGTTATGTGGTACGGTAAGCAGGCCTCGCCGGCTTCGTCCACTTCAACGGTGGACCAGCAGGAGATTATATTTGATGACAATCATATACAGCAATCAGCCATCTACCAACATCAACAACATTCGCAAGTTTCAACCCCACCGACAGCCGTTGCTGCTCCACCAACCAGCAATTCCACTAGAGGCCGACGCCAAGCTAACAGCACCACAACCCGCGCAACAAAACGCACCAGAAACACCAATAGTCAGCATGCCAAAGTTAATGGAACTAGCACGAGCAAAGCGAGTCTAAACTCTACCACTGGCAATAGCAAATGTTCACAGCCAAAACGGCCCAAACTTTACAATATACCACAACAGCTAGCACCCTGGAAGTCCCTACAACATCACTTTCTTAGACATACTGACGTCAAGTATCGTCCCGAAAAAAGAATGACCATGGCCGAGTTGGGAAATGAAGTTTTGCAGCGAAGGAATGGTTGGAAGGTGCACCATTTAGTGGGGCAATTGACTGATCTATTACAAAACGAACTACTCACTCGGAGACGAATCGACTCTCTCTTGGACATATTTGTCGAGAGCGGCGCTGAAAAAATCCATGATTTGGCCAACAACTGCCACAAACTGCCTGAACAATACGCCACCCTGTTGCAAAGTCAGCGAAGCTATGGTAAGAACGAATTTAAGCCGGAGCTTATTGTGACCAAAATGGACGATTTGCTGAGAGGTGACTTACAACGCAGCAACATGTTCGATGAGCAACTGAGAGATTGTAGAGATCTCATTGTTCGTATTACTAACGAGCACCGTGATAGAGTCGCCAGGATAACAACCAAGTTTAATAAACGAATCCAATTATAGCTCATCTCCGATCTCTTGACCTAGATCTAGATCTACGGCGACGATGCCCAGAGTGACTGGACTTGTGGCGACCGGAGCTATGGTGTCTACTGCTCGAATCTCGATGCTTGCGGTCCGAGTGGCTATGTTTGTGGTGGCGCGAACTGTGCTTTTTGGGCTCGTCCTCGCGATGCTGGTGTCTAGAGGAACTATGTCTAGATTCGTGGGGGCTGTGTCGTTTGTTTCGTGATCTGTCGTCATCTCTATGGCGATCTTCGTGGTGCTTAGAATCATTGTGAGGGCGAGCGGCAACGCTGTCATTGGCGTCCCGGAGTCGATATTGAGTTCCGGTCTTCGGACTGAATGAAGGGCTACGATCTCTGCCGGTGGAATCTCCATGTCGATGGCGAGGTTCGCGATGTATCTGATCATGATGATAATGATGCTCCTTATCGCTGATGGCCTGAGGCGCAACAATATTAGATTTTCTAGGCTTCCCTGTGACGTTGCTGTTTGCATAGGACACTTTTATTCGGCGACCCACAATCTGAACACCATTAAAATTGTCAACGGCGAGTTCGCAACTTCTAAAATCTTCATATTTGACGAAGCAAAAGCCTCTTGATTTGTTCGTCTCTCTGTCGCGGGACAAGGTTATCTCCTGGATTTCGCCATACTGAGAGAATACGCAAATCAGATCGCCCTCCGTGAGCTCGTACGGCAGACCGCCGGCATAGATCCAATACTTGTTGTCGTCTTCAGACATTGAGTAGGGGGTGACTTGTAGTATCGTGACTCGTGTTCTGTTAGTTCTTGGATTGCTACTCTCGTGAGGCCGAGAACATTGTAAGCTAGTCCGATAACATCCAAACAGACGGATAGTATTGTCTAGAATTCATCCTTTGATCATGAGGTACAAAATTGATAATATGAAGGATTGATCACAAGTTCTTCCCGCGATGATCATGGTGTAGCGAAAAAATAGTGATTGACGCGCACGGCCGGCGGCCGCTCATGATATCTGTGCCTGGGTTAGCCAGCTGGTTCAGCTCTTGTATGACACCTTTCTCTTTTTCAATTTCAGCCTACCATATAGCGACCAGAGACCGAAAGCTGGGGGCAATGTTTTAGACCGAGGAGATCGGCTGCTAGATTTCCAGGAATTTGCTCCAATTTACCACTACCTCAAAGTTTGACAAGGCAAAATAAATACTGTGCAGCTTGAGTAGAATCTGCTCGAATTTAAAGTCAAGTTCACAGCAAGCTTACTCATCGGTACGTGATCGCTCTCCCGGGTCATCAGAGTTCGTTACGGGTTTGTCTCTGTATCTATGCTGTTGGCTACGGAGACCAAACAAACAGGAAATTTTCGATTTTTCTTTTATTTTTAAAGATTTATTTCAGTCGAAAGTGTATAGTATTCATGGAAAACTTCTTCAACCCTTTGTGAGGGACCAACGGGCAACATACAAGAATCTTCGCGACGATAATATGATTCGTCCTGATACGAGATCTAGACAACGTTAGAGGTAGTAACACATTCAAGTTTGTCGATGATGAGCACCAAGATTTTGTACCGCTCCCACAGTTGTTTGTCCCAGCTCGACAGGTACTGGCTTGGCCAGTGGCTCGGTCACAAAGTAGTCGTATTAAAATCGATTACCACTCAATCAAATCGATCTGTGCCCTCCAATCAAATATTCACCCCATAGAATGCCAGAGTGGAATCAATAATCAG